>Ga0066376_10002215_pt1 | contig 18225 bp, 15 predicted proteins | sample Knorr_S15_td_Bot_FD_77009 | JGI IMG/M metagenome (GOLD analysis project Ga0066376, IMG submission 77009) | Marine microbial communities from Southern Atlantic Ocean transect - Knorr_S15_td_Bottom_ad_5009_LV_A | ecosystem: Environmental > Aquatic > Marine > Oceanic | place: Southern Atlantic... | reverse complement strand
TGGAGAAGACACTACAACACCAAGAGACCACACAGTGCACTGGGCTACCGCCCACCGGCCCCGGAGGCCGTCGTGCCGATGGACCTAAAACCGGTCATGCACTAACATTTATACTGGACCACTCATTGGGGGCAGGCCATTGGAGACGGCGGCATTCGAGGCGGGCAATTACCGGTATATTCGTGGGCCGTTCCAGTACTCGGGTGGGGTGGCGGCGGAACAGGGGTATGCGATTGAACGAGTGCGTTTTTCGCGGCCGTTGCCGATGGTCGAAGGCTTTCGCGCCATTGATGCCCACTTGACGGCGCGGAGCCGGCCGTTCACGGCTTTTTGCGCGTGTGAGCTTCGCTCGCCGGCGCCGTTCACCGAAACCGAATTCATTGCCTTCAATCGTGTCTACGTCGGCACGTTGGAACGCTGGGGTATTTACCGGGACGAGGACAATCCCGTCGCTCGATCGAATGTCTGCCCGGAAATTGAGCCGCCGCCGGAACCAAGCTTCGAGGCCTTCTGTTATACGGTGCCGGCGCCCGACGGCGCTCAGGATAGCGCGGTGAAGAGCTTCGTCATTTCCGGTTCCGGCGAAACACCCGAGGGCCAGGCTAGCTATGAGGAAGGGGCCATTCGGCGCGGCGAAACCTCGCCCGAGGCAATGCGGGAGAAAGCTTGTTTTGTGCTGGGTGTGATGGAGAGCCGCATGGCTGCCCTCGGCGTCGGCTGGGCGGAGGCAAGCGCGACCCAATTGTATACGGTCTACGATATCCATCCCTTCCTCGCTGACGAGATCGTTAGCCGAGGAGCAGCCCACAGTGGGCTCACCTGGTACTACGCTCGCCCCCCGGTCAAAGGACTCGATTTCGAGATGGATGTGCGCGGTATTCCGGTTGAGCGGTTGTTATAGCTGGAAACAAAAGCAACAACCCAGTCATGTCGGGCACACCGAACAGACGGCGGAATATTACCAGACCTTCTCCGTGAGTGTTTGTCTGAAAAAGTTTTTAAATCAAATGCGTTAGATGTGATTCAAGTGTCTTATCGCCGAATGGAAGATTAAGATCGATATGGTCATCAGAAAACCGTGGTTCCTATGATCGCAGTAACCTTCGCTACCCGAGTGACGTGACGGATGAGGAACGCGAACGCAAAACCCTTAACCGGCTTCCACCTGGTTTTCCAGGACCCCTACATTTTCGACTTCGACCCGAACCGTGTCGCCCGGTTTGAGAAACACTTTTTGGGTGCTGCCAACCCCGAAGGGCGTGCCGGTGGCCAGAACGTCACCCGGCAGAAGCGTAACCCGGGCACTAAGAAATTCGATTAAGTCCCAGACGGAGAACACCATGAGCGAGGTATTGCTGTCCTGCATGATGGTTTCGTTAAGGTGGGTGGTCAACTTAAGTTGGTGAGGATCACCGGCCACCTTGGCGCTGGTGATGGCCGGACCCAAGGGCGACGTGCGGTCCAGGCACTTGGATGACAACCAATCGACGATGTGGTGCTTACCTAGATCGACCCATTGCAAATCGCGGGCGGTGGTGTCGTTGACGATGGTCAGACCGGCAACATAATGGGGGACGTCGGCCTTCGCCACTTGTCGTGCCTCGCGGCCAATAACCACACCCAACTCCCCTTCGTAATCGAGTTCGCGTGTCACCGCAGGGATGACGATGGGCTCCCCGGGGCCGACAAGGGAAGTCGTCGGCTTGTCGAAGATAATCGGTTGGGACGGTACTTCCAGGTCCGACTCTTCGGCATGCTTCTTGTAATTGACCGCAACCGCGAACACCCGGGCGCCGTCGTCAATCGGCGCCAAAAGGTGGACCGACGACCGCGAAAATGTCGGCAATCCATCGACCTCTACGTCCTCCGGCAGCCAACCTTCCGGATGCTCAGCAAGAAAATCGGCGACCGAGGCAAACCGCCCGCTGAGATCGTGGATCGTATCATTGACCCACAGGCCGGGGCGGGGAGTCTCGTTATCGGAGGGCGAAAAACGGATTAATTTCATGGAGATATTCCTTATCCAAGGTTGGGGCCGAATTGCATGTAGCCGCGCGGCGCCTTCAGCATTGCAACCTGTACGTCTACCAGGACACCGCAACCGAGACAGCAAAGCATGCGGATATGAAAGCGGCCGCTATCATAATCCTCGCCCCGGACCGGACCGGCCGCGGTGAGTGGGGAAAGCACCTCCCCTAGATGCTCAAGAAGGTTTTCGCTGGGGCCACAGTGACGGTGGCCGCAGTGGTAGCAAAGAACCTCATCCGCGTCAAAATCGACGCGGAGAACGTCGCCGTAGCGTAACTTTCCGTTGCCGGCGAAGGTAATCCGCGCATCGCCGGGATCGGGCTTGACCGCCTGTGCCAATCTCTCCTTGCGCAGGGCGTCGCGGTGGCGTTCGGTGGCTTGGTCATCATCAGGAACGACGCCATAGATGTTAAGCGCCGATTGCTCCGAGACGCAGCCCCGGGCGACATCGGCGGCGACGGCGGCGGGGTTTCGCAACAACGGATCGCCGTAACCGCCGCCGCCCTGCCAATTGTGGTACCAAACGTCACCCTGGATGATCGGCGTGCGCCGATGCTTGCAAGGCAGGAACTCACGGTGGCCGGGGATCGCGTCCAGGCCATTGGCGGCGGATTCGCCCGCCGCCATGCGGGCCAGGATATCGCTGTCAGTGAATTGAACGGCGCGGATAGAGGAGCCCGGCAGGCCGCCGGCCAATCCAATGGCGTTGGGCATTTCCGCCCCGGTTCCGGCAAACAGACCTTCCACATCGTCCTTCGGCGAGCCATGCACCGTATAGGCCAATTCGCCGGACATGCCGCCGCGAAACTGGCCTGGACCACCGGAATCCGTGAGGTGCCGGCGGAACAGATAGAGCAACGGATATTCGGACTCCTGATCCTCGATATTGGGCATGTTGGGGGTCGTGTTGAAAACGATGCCACCGGTATCGACGCCGTCGGCGTAGGTTCGGGCGCCGGAACCGCCCCCAAAGTGGCTCATCTCGGTGGCGGCGAAAGGAAAACCGTGCTGGCTGGTGCCTGAGATAATTGGCGCCATCGAAGTGCCGGACCACACCGCCATCGTTTCTTCGCGATACTTTTCGCTGGCCAGAAGCATGTGGGAAAGGCAACGCCACGCGGCATCGATGGTGACGATCACCCCCGAGATGGTCGCCATCGCGCAGGGGGCCGGATATTCGCAGTCGTTGACGGTGCCGCCTGGGCTTGAGATACGGATGCAATCAAGAATCCCCCGGTTCCAGGGGATATCCCAGCAAAGGTTGATATAGACGGCCGACAGGACGGCGGCCTGGAGGCCCGAATAGGTGCAGTTGATCAGGCCACGGGCCTGTGCAGAGGTGCCGGAAAAATCGAACGACAGTTCGTCACCCCGTTTTTCCAGGGTACAGACGATCTTAAAAATTAGCGGCTCGTGCCCGTCGTGGTCGATGTACTGGACCTCGCGCCAACGGCCGTCGGGAAGCTCTTGAAGCCGGGCGCGCAACTTTTCCCGGGCGTGCGAAATTGAACGGTTCATCACCGCCTTGATCGCATCGACACCCCATTCCTCGATCAACGCAACGAAACGCCGGCGCCCGGCGTTGAGGGCTGCGAACTGACCTCGAATGTCTAGGGCGACAAGGGGATCACGGACCTGATTGAGAATCATCGCCAAGATATCCTCGCGCACCTGATGGCCCTCGATGATGCGCACCGGCGGCATCCTCAGCCCTTCCTGGTATACATCGACGGCGCCGACCGAGAAGCCGCCCGGGTCCATGCCGCCGGTATCCAATTGATGGCCGGACACGCCCATCCACGCGACCAATTCGCCCTTATGGTGGACCGGCGCCACGGTGGCGAAATCGGGTTGGTGAATGGCGCCCAAGTAAGGGTCATTGCAGATAAACGCATCCCCTTCGCGGATGGCGCCGGGATCGGCGAAAGCGCGCTGGGTGCTATCGACGATGAGCGGCAGGACGTTGCCCTGGGTGACGATATAGGGGCCCATCGACACCAGCGCCCCATCATCCATCATAATTGTCGTTGCCGCATCGTTGCCGGTGATCAGTACGTTGGAGCCCGAGCAACGCATGTATTGGATGCCCATTTCCTCGGTAATGCTCAGCATCCGATGATACAGAACCTCGAAATCCGCCGGGTCCAGTTCCTGGTTTCGCAGATCAACCATCGATTTCGTCCACTGCCGGATCGTCGGTGAAAATATGAAGATGCTGATAATCGTCGACCCGGGCTCGTTGGCCGGTGAGGACGACGATGGTGGTTCCGGGATGCTCAATGAGGGCAGGACCGGTAAATTCAGCACCTTGGCCTATGGCGGTGCCATCGTATACCGGCGTCCGCACCATTTTCCGCCGGTGCGGGCAATAGGCCGGACGATGCGATCGCGGGACCGCCGGGCCATGGGCTCCAGCCCCAGACTCGTCAGGGATGTCAACCAGGCCAATCGCGTCAATGGAAAAGGTAATCAGTTCGATTCCTGCTTCGCGAAGAGCCGAACCAGCGCCGAACAAGCGTTCGTATTCGCTTTCGAAACCATCCGCCAATGCCCTCAGACCCGCCTCATCCACCTCTTTAGGGGCCTCGACGCGAACGGTGTGGACTTGGCGGCGGTAGCGAGCCTCAACCCAGCGCTGGAAACGCTGCCGCTCGTGTGGCGTGTGTGCATCCTCCAGCCGAGCCGCCCCTTGCTGCTCAAGTCGGGCAAAGATCGCCTCAACGCGCACCGCTTCGACCGGCAGTACCAACGGATCAGAGATCTGCAGGCTGAAGCGGACATCGGTCCGCGCGGCACCGTAGGCGGATAAGACGGAGGCGAACAACGGTATGATGATCTCGCTAACCCCGACTTCGGCGCCGTATGAAGCAGCATGGGTCGGACCCGAACCCCCATAGGCCATCATTGTAAATCGCCGTGGATCGTGGCCCCGTTCCAGTGTCGTCTTCCGAATCAGGTCGGCCATTTGGCTGTCGGTGACCCGACGGATACCGGCGGCGGCGGCCAGCGTGTCGCCACCGTACAAGGGGTCGGCGACATGCTTCTGGATGGCATCTGCTGCCAAATCCGCATTCAGCTTCATACGTCCCCACAAAAAATTGTCCGGCGCGATATATCCGAGCACCACGTCGGCATCGGTCACCGTCGGTCGGTCGCCACCCAGGTCATAGCATGCCGGGCCGGGATCGGCGGCGGCGCTTTCCGGTCCGATCCGAAGGCGTTGACCGTCAGCCCAGGCGATGGAACCGCCGCCGGCCCCGATGGAGGTTACGTCGATCATTGGCAAGCGAAGTTGGTATTGGTTGAGCACGGTCTCACGAGCATACCGCCAGCGACCGCCCTCGATGATCGCCACCTTAAACGTGGTGCCTCCTACATCGGTCGCGATGACGTCGGAATGGCCGAGCCGTTTCGCCAAATGCGCGCTTCCCACGATGCCCGCCGCCGGCCCCGATTCGATGGTGAATACAGGTACCGATTGGGCCGCCATGGTGACCCCGCCATTGGCCTGAACGATCAGGATGTCGCGCCGGTATCCGGCCTCTTGCAACGTTTCCTGAAGACGGCTGAGATAACCCTCGATAACCGGCCCAACATAGGCATCGAAAAGCGCCGTGGCGCTTCGCTCGTACTCGCCCATCACCCGCGCCACACGGCTGGAAAGGGCGATATAGACGCCGGGCAACTCGTTGCGCAAAATCTCGCCGACCCGCTCCTCGTGATCCGGGTTCATGTGAGAAAAAAGAAACGCCACCGCAACCGCCTGGATACCGCGCTGGCGCAATATCTCGGCGATGGACCGCACCCGGTCTTCCTCCAAGGGCTGCACCACCCGACCCTGGGAATCAACCCGTTCGGCAACCCCGAAGATGCCCCGCTCGTCAACCAGCGGCCTGGGTTTTTGGGTCTTGCGATAGTGGTGGCGTTCGAAGACGCTGAGACCGGCAACCCGACCGGTCGCCCGCATGATCATCAGGGTGTCCTCAAACCCGGCGCTGGTGAGCACTGCCGTGGTAGCGCCGGAATAAGCGAAGACAGCGTTGCTCGACAGAGTGGTGGCATGGACGAAGCGTCGGGTATCGCCCAGCAGATCATCGACTTGGCGGCCCATTTCCCGGGCCGCCAGAGAAAGGCCGTCCATAACGCCACTTTGCAAGTCGTCGGGCGTCGTTAACGCTTTTCCTACGTTCAAACCACCGTTCCGTTCATCAATGACGACGACGTCGGTAAAGGTTCCCCCAATGTCCGCTGCTATGGTAAACATGTCTCCCAGATTCACCTTTTCTTTTTATGGTTATTCATAACATGGTACGAAGAACTGACCGTCCCCCCGCCAAGTCGCCGCGCGGAAATCGAGTAGCCGTTGCCATCCATCGGGACGGGTGCCGGTTGGACGGTCGCGTGCGGGATTTTGAAACCTTGATCGTTGACGAGCCCGAACTCGCTGGCGGAACCGATCAGGGCCCTTCGCCGCTTGAGCACCTGACCCTCAGTCTGGCCACTTGCCAGGCGATTTTGATTGTCAAGGCGGCCGAGGCCATGGGATTCAGATTTCGATCCCTGCAAGTCGTCGCCGAGACCGATATCGTGTTTCGGGTTGGCAAACGTTTTCCCGAACCCACGCCCCGGGTGGCCAAGGCGCACATCGAAGTAGAAATGCAATCGGAAGAGCCGGCGGTGCGCTTCCGCGAACTGCAGGAACGGGTCGAGGATCGATGCCCGGTCAGCACCCTGTTCAGCGACGCAGGCATCCACCCCGAAGTGGTATTGGTTCCGAACACCCTGATCCGAGCAACCTGACATTTAGGAAATACCCAGATAGACTTGGCGTACCATCTCGTGCTCCAACATTTCCCGCCCACTGCTGCTCAGGACGATTTTACCGCTCTCCAGTAGATAACCGTGGTCCGATAAGGACAAGGCGAGTTGCACGTTTTGCTCAGTGAAAAGAATGGTGACGCCGGTCTCGTTGATACGGCGGATGACATTTACGATTTCCTCCACGGCGACCGGGCTTAGCCCCAGGAACGGTTCATCGATCATCATCATCCGCGGCCGGCCCATCAGGCCACGGGCAATGGCGACAATCTGTTGCTGGCCGCCACTTAGCACCCCGGCCCGCTCGTCCGCACGCTCCTCTAGGAGGGGGAACAGCGATTGAACCCAGGCCAAGGTCTCGTCCCGATGCCGGCGGGCCTCTGGATTGTATGAACCGAGGATCAAGTTCTGCCGGATTGACAGGGTCGGAAACAGGCGTCTTCGCTCCAAGACGTGGATAAGACCGCGCTCAGCCATGGCGTGGGTGGAAACACCGGCCAAGTCCTCGCCATCCAGAAGCACCCGGCCACCCTGTCTCGCCACAAGACCGGTGACGGCGTTCACGATCGTGCTCTTGCCGGCTCCGTTGGGGCCCAGCAAGCAAACGACCTGACCCTCGTGGACTTCCAGATCGACTCCCCATAGCACCTGGAAGTGGCCATAACTGACCTCAAGCCCCTGAATTTCAAGCATGTCCCGACCCTAAATATAACCGTCTTACGTCAGGATTAGCGGCCACCTCGCGGGGCGGCCCTTCGGTCAACTTTGCTCCGAGGTTGAGAAAGATCGCCCGGTCCACCAGTTCCATGACAACCCGCATGTTGTGCTCGATTATCAACAGGGTCACTCCTTCGTCGCGGAGCAACCCAACCAATTTCATGAGTCCTGGGATGCTCGGCTGGTCGACGCCGCCGGTGATTTCGTCAAGCAACAGGAGCCGGGGTTCGGTGGCCATGGCGCGGGCCATCTCAAGGCGCTTTTGTTGGCCGGTACTGAGTTCGCCCCCCAAGGCGTCGCGTTTGTGCTCCAGTCCAACCAATTCTATGCAATGGCCGGCCAGTTCGCGGGCAACCGCCGGGTGAGGATGGCGAACCAAGGCGCCGACCATGACATTTTCCTCCACCGTCATGCGCGGGAAGGGCTTGAGAATCTGGAAAGTGCGGGCAATACCCAGCCTGCTAATTTGATCGGGCCTCAGTCCGGTGACATCCTTGTCATCGAAGGTTACTCGACCACCATCGGGCCGCACAAAGCCAGAGATCAAGTTAAACACGGTGGTCTTGCCGGCACCGTTGGGGCCAATCAGCCCAACGATTTCACCTTTATCGACGGTAAAATTTACCCGGTCGCTGGCGCAGACGCCGCCGAAATTCTTGGACAACTCATTGATCGCCAATAAATCGGACATGGATGAACGCCTTACCTTCCTTAGTCAAACCGGTGGAAAAAGCCAATGACGCCGTTTGGCTGGAAGCGTGCAATGATAATAATCAGCAAGCCGTAGACCAGCAGGTCCACATTGCCGCCGCCGCCAGCCATATAGTAGTCCACCCAGGCGCCTATCCCACCTTCGGCTATGGCCGATTGATCAAGGGCGATATGGCCCGAAAAATTCGCCCGCAGGAGTTCGGTGACGGGAATGATAATAAAAGCTCCCAAAACCGGTCCCCAAAGAGTCTTGATGCCGCCGAAGATGGCAATAAACGCAATCTCCAGGCTGATGATGAGCGACATCGTGCTGACTGGCTCCACATACATCACATACTGGGCATAGAACATGCCGCACAGAGTCGTGAACAGGACACTTATCAACAATGCCACCATCTTGTAGCGGGCAATATCAACGCCCAGGCTTCTCGCCGCGTCCTGCTCCTCGCTTACCGCCTTGAGGAAGTAGCCGAGCGGCCGGAAACGGATCCGCCACGATACGAAGACCGACGCAACGAAAAGAGTCAGAATGCCATAGTAATAAGGCAGCTTGCTTTTGTGGAATTGGAGGTGCCATAACGCGTCGAGTGGGCTTTCCGCCCGGTGGATGGGATATTCAAGGCCGATGGCGCCGCCCACCATCTCCCAATTGGAGATGATGATATAGGCAGCCTCGGCAATGAACACGCTGGCCAAAACGAAATAGTGGCCGCGCAGGCGAAAAGTGGGCAGACCGATAACGAAGGCTGCAACAAAGGCGATCATTAGCGCCAGCGGCCAGCTGACCCACGGCGACAATCCGAAATTGACGTAGAAGTAGGCCGCGGTGTAAGCCCCAATGCCATAGTACACTCCGTGGCCAATCGACACTTGACCGGTGTAGCCACCAAGAATGTTCCAGGCCGTACCCAACGTACCGTATAGAAGGGCCATGATAACGATGTGCTGATGGAACGGCATGGTGAATGCCAGGGGATACGCAATTAAGGCGCCGAGACCCCCCACGACGATCCACCAGGGCACGCCCTCGACGCGCCGGATTTCTCCAGACGCAGGATTCATTTGCGCCCCATAAGGCCGTGAGGTCGCACCAGGACAATCAACAGGAACAGGCCGTAAGCAAACAACGTCTTATAGTTGGCGGACGTAAAGAACCCGCCCCCCACCTGAATCAGTCCTATGATGATGCCGCCGTAGAATGCCCCCAGAACAGAGCCGAAGCCGCCGATCGCCACCGCGACAAACGCCGGCAGCACCCACTTGACGCCAACCAGCGGGTTGATAACGTAGAATGTGGACAACAGTACGCCGCCGATACCAACGGTGGCGGCGCTGAGTCCCCAAGCGATGGCGAACATACGATCCGTATCGATGCCCAGGAGCCGGGCCGCCTGCTGATCTTCGGCGGTGGCCTGAAGGGCGAGCCCAGTTTCGGTGCGATTAATGAACCAGAACATGAGTAACGCCGTTGCCAGCGCACCCCCCGCCGCCACCAATTCGGCAACGTTAAAGAACAGGCCGCCAAATTGGAATAGGCCGCTCGACAAGTTTTCCGGAAGGGTCCGGGTGTCGGCCTTCCACAAAAAATTGGCGCCGGCCTGCATGAACACCATCAACCCGAAGGTCGCGAACACTTGAGGGATCAAGGTCGCCCCTACCAGATACCGGCCCAGCCACCGGTAGATCAATACACCAAAACCGAACATACAGAGCGCGATGATGGGGGAGCTGAGCAAAGGATCAAAGCCAAGGTATGTCCACATGAAGAAGGAAGCGTACATGGCGATCATCAGGAACTCGCCGTGGGCAAAATTGACGACGTCCATGATGCCATAAATCAGCGACAACCCCATCGCAACGAGTGCGAACATGAGGCCGACGATTAGACCGTCAAGAGCTACCTGAGCATAAATCACTGGCCGGCTCGATTCTGTAAACGAGCGACTAATCTTCACCGCTCCCGGGCGTGCGCAACGGGAGCGGTGAGATCAATCTCAGACGATGGGGATGATTAACGCTTATCCCATGGTGGCGCGGGGAATACCGCCTTCTTGGTGGCGATGCTTGAAGGCCAAACCGGGTGGTGTTTGCCGCCCTGGATTTGGGTGATCAAGCCGTTGGCCAACTCGTTTTGTCCATTTGAATTGAAGCGCACGCCGCGATAGGGGACAATCAGATCGGAGCCTTTGATGTCGGTGGCCCTGAGAGCCGCCAGGATGTCTTCCGGACTGAAGGACTTGGCTCGATTGAGTGCGTCGGCCACTACCATCATGCCGGTGAAGGCTCGGGCAGGTGCGTCCCAAATGGGTTTACCAGTGCGTTTTTTGAACTCAGCACTGACCTGCCTAACCGCGGGCCGTTTTTCCCCCAGTGCGTCGTGAAATTTGGTATGGGAGTAGTTGTAATCGGCGTTCTTGCCCAGCGCCTTGATAAAGGTGGGCGAGGCGAAGCCGGCGCCCATGGCGAGTATTGCTTTCGGCTCGAATTGCAGGGCCTTGTACGTGCGCACCGACAAGATGGCGTCGGCATCGAACGCGGCCTGCAAGACGACGTCCGGGTTGTATTGCTTGAGTTGCAGGACTTCGCTCTTTAAGTCGGCAACCGAGGGCGGGTAACCGATTTTTTGAATCTCCGTAAAGCCGTAATTCTTATAGATCGCGGTGGCCGCCTTGGAGAGACCCGTCCCCCACACATCGTTGATGTGCATGATGGCTAGTTTCTTCGCCGGCACGCCACTGGAGGCGCGGATCTCCTTGAGGAAGGTAAAGAAGTCTCTTGCAATGTCGTTGGCGGTCGGCGTTACACTGAAGAAGGTCTTAAACCCACGGGCGGTCAAGGCTGGGGATTCCGACGTTCCGGTAACGTAAGGGATGCCCATTTTCTCGGCCACTTGGCTCGATGGCGAGGCTACCGAACTGTGGAACGCGCCTTGAAGAATGTGCACTTTGTCCTGGGTGATTAAACGCTCGGCGATCGCCTGACCGCGCTCCGGACGGCCCCCATGATCCTCGGTGAACATTTTTACTTTGGCCCCACCGTGGTTGGGCAGGCCCTTGGTCCGGGCGAACGGCAGGTCAATATCGTAAACGTTGTTGATAATATCAACCGCCAGCTTGACCGCTTCGAGGGTTTCCTGACCCGACTTCGCGGCGCCGCCAGAGGTCGGCATAAGAACACCGACCCGAGCATCTTCGGCGCCAGCGGGGTTCCCCACAGCCAATACAGTCGTCGCTAACAATCCAAAAAACAGTGCCTTATAACGCATCACGTTTCCTCCCTTATTTTGTCAGGGGCGACCCGAGGATGGTCCCGCGTCGTCCATTTTTAAAAGCAATATTTAACAAATGTGTATAGAGGCGTATGTTAGCGTTTGCCGCGCTGTCGTGTAAACATCATATAGCTTCCGCATCCGAGCTGCCGTTTTGCTTTCGTGCGATTTAAATTGCTCATTTTATTCGATGCAGTTGCTGCACTTTTTGGCAATGCTACTTGAAGCGTCTACCGGGAAAGTCCATTCTTCGTTCAAACGCAAATAGGGGAATCATGGTGCTCCAAAAACACAAGGAGCGGGACTAAATGCAGTTTGCACGGGTTGATAGGAATGACATACCGGGGCCCTTTTCCATCGCCATTCAGCAGCCCTGGGACCCCAGTCAGTGAATGAGGCGCCACAAAACCATCGGTCAAGCGGACAAATGGACGGACGTATTCGCGTCGGTGGCGACGTTGGCGGAACATTTACGGATATCATGTTCATCGATGAGCGCGGGACCATCGGAGTGCGCAAGGTTCTGTCGACACCGGACGATTATAGCCGGGCGATGGTCGAGGGTGTTGCCAAGCATTTGGCCGAACAAGGTCAAAACCCGGACGTTGTCATCGCCATCGAACACGGAACGACGGTTGCCACCAACGCCATTCTGGAACGACGCGGAGGGCGGGTCGGGCTGTTGACCACCAAGGGTTTCAAGGATGTTCTCGAAATCCGCCGGGTGCGCCTTCCCAAGCTATACGATATTACCTGGAAGAAACCAGAGCCCCTGGTTCCGCGCCACCTACGCCGCGAGGTCGACGAACGCATGGGAGCTTTCCACCGCATGGTCAAGCCCCTCGACGAGGACTCGGCGCGCACCGCAATCGAGGACTTGAAGAACCAAGGCGTTGAGGCGGTGGCGATCTGTTTCCTCCACAGCTACGCCGATCCTGCCCACGAGAGAGTGGTCGCCGAAATGGCCCGAGACACCTTCGAGTACGTGTCCGTTTCCTCGGACGTCCTTCCCGAGATGCGGGAGTACGAACGGACGGCAACGACCGTCCTCGACGCCTACGTCAAGCCCTTGGTCTCCCGCTATCTGGGCAACCTGGAACTCAATTTTGATATGCAAGGGGTTACGGCGCCGATCAGGGTCATGCAGTCGGGCGGCGGGCTTATATCGGCTGCCGCCGCCGCTGAGCGGCCCGTGGGGATCATCGAAAGTGGCCCCGCCGCCGGTGTCATCGCGGCGGCGGCGGCTGGGCAAATTCTCGGGCTTTCAAACCTCATCACTTTCGACATGGGCGGCACCACCGCCAAGACCTCGGTCATTGAGGATGGTGCAATTACCCTATCCGCGGAATACGAGGTCGGTGGAGACCTGAGTCAGGCGAGCCGACTAATCAAGGGCGGTGGTCATCTGATCCGCATCCCGGCCATCAACATTTCGGAAGTCGGCGCCGGGGGCGGCAGCCTCGCCTGGATTGATGCCGGCGGCATCCCGCGGGTTGGCCCCCGTAGCGCCGGCGCCGACCCGGGGCCGGCGTGCTACGGGCTCGGCGGCGACCAGCCGACGGTCACCGACGCCAACCTGGTGCTCGGATACCTCAACCCGGAAGCCCTGCTCGGCGGCGATCTGCCGATGGACGCGGCGGCAGCTGCCGAAGCCCTGGATCGGCACATCGCCACCCCCCTTGGCCTGCCCCGCCTGGAGGCGGCGGCCGGCGTCCACCGGGTGGCCAATGCAACCATGCAGCGGGCCATTCGCTCAGTGACTATTGAACGTGGCCGAGACCCGCGGGATTTCGTCCTCATTGCTTTCGGCGGCAGCGGTCCGGTCCACGCGGCTCATCTGGCCCAATCGCTTGAGGTGCGCCGGATCGTAATCCCCCCCTTCCCCGGCATGTTCAGCGCGTTGGGCTTATTGGTCGCCGATGTAGAACGATTGTTCATGGCTTCGCACCTGTGCCGCCTAGACGATTATGATCAAGCATCAATTGAGTCGTCCTTCGCTGAATTGGAACGTCAAGCGCGAGACGCCTTTCAACGAGAAGGTTTCGTTGACCAAGACCTTTCGTTGGAACGCTTGGTGGATCTTCGATACCGACGCCAGATCCATGAAATGACGATTCCATTTTCGCAATCGATGTTGGAAACGGCTCGGGAGGCCCTGGGCGAGGCGTTTCGTAGAGAACACAAGCACACATACGGCTACGCCATCGACGGCGAACCGGTGGAAATAGTGACCCTCAAGGTGTGGGCGCGCGGTCTCGGAAATTGGCGCTCACCCCCGGCCTGGGACCGCATGGCGACAGGAGTAAGCGCCCTCACGGGGCAGCGCGCCGCATATTTCGCCGGTGGCGAAGTGGATGTGCCGGTCCTGAATCGGGCGTCCTTGGAAGGCCCGCCTCGCCCCGGACCGATCATCGTTGAAGAGTACGATTCCACGGTGGTTGTGCCACCCGATTGGACGGCGCAGCGGGATCAAACCGGATTCATTTTTCTGGAATATGCACCATGACCCCAGCAACCCCCAACCAACCGGCAATCGATCCCATCACTTTTGAAGTGTTGCGTAATGCATTTGATGCCATCTCCGACGAAATGGCCTACACGGTGGTGCGCAGCGCCCGATCCACCATGATCAAGGATTGCATGGATTTCGCGGCGGCGCTTTGTTCCGCAGACGGCGACCTGATTGCCCAGGCGGTCACCATTCCGCTTATGATGTGCGCGATTCCAGACGCCCTACGGGCGATCCTCCGTAAATTCGGTGACGACATCGCACCAGGCGATTGCATCATCCTGTCCGACCCCTACGAGGGTGGCTCGCATCTGCCCGACATCTTCATGTTTACACCAGTATTTGTCGATGAACGGTTGATCGCATTCTCGGCAACCTGCGCCCACCATGCGGATGTCGGCGGTATGACGCCGGGCAGCGGTTCCAGCGACGCCACGGAAATCTTCCAGGAAGGCATCCGCATCCCCGTCGTCAAGCTATACGACGCCGGTCATCTCAACCAACCCCTCATCGAGACTCTGGAACGCAACGTGCGCTTTCCCAGCATGTACCGAGGCGATCTGGAAGCCCAGCGCGCCGCCTGCTTGAGCGGAGAACGGGAGTTTCTGAATCTGGTCCGGCGTTATGGGGCCGATACCCTGACCGGCGGCATTGAGGCCCTTCTGGATTACGCCGAGCGATTGTGCCGCCGTGAAATTGAGGACTTCCCCGACGGAACATTCGAGTTCACCGATTTTATTGACGAGGATGGCCTTGATCCCGACCCGATCCCAATCCATCTACAGCTGACCATCGAAGGTGATCGGGTCAGTGCCGATTTTTCGGACTCGGCGCCCCAGGTGCGCGGCTCCCTCAATTGTTCGCTCAGCTTCACCAAGGCCTGCGTTTTTACCGCCATCAAGTGTTTCTGCCGCGGCGATATTCCGTCGAATTCTGGATTCTTCAGACCGATCGAGGTAATTGCTCCGGAAGGTACTGTGCTCAACGTGGCCTTTCCGGGAGCCACCTTTATGCGGGGTCTTACCGGTTATCGGGTCAACAACGTTTTGTTTGGGGCCCTGGCTCAAGCCATGCCGGATCGCGCCATCGCCGCAGACGAAGGCGGCACCACCATCGTTGCCATGGATGGCTACGATACGGACGGCGAGCGCTTTCTCTACATGGAAACGATCTCCGGCGCCTGGGGGGGGCGGGCGAATCTCGACGGTATTGACTGTGCCTCCAACGTCACTGGCCTACAATCCAACACGCCGGTCGAGGTGCTGGAGACGGAATATCCCATCGAAATTGTTCAATACGGGTTCGTTCCAGACACCGGGGGGGCGGGACGCACGCGTGGTGGCTTGGGCCTCGTTCGCGAGTACCGCTATCTGGCCGATGCAGGAAGCCTCCAGATTCGCGCCGACCGGGTGCGATTCGCACCCTATGGCCTGTTCGGCGGTGAGCCCGGCGGCAAGAGCAAAAACCAAATGATCGCCGCCGGCAAGAACGTCACCTTGGCAGCCAAGGTCAAGAAGGTACCCCTGGCAAAAGGTGACATAGTTCGCCACGAATTGGCGGGCGGCGGCGGCTACGGTTGGAGCTTCGAACGTGATCCGGAACTGGTGCTGGAAGATGTCCTGAACGGCAAGGTGAGCCTTGTTGCTGCCCGCAAAGAATACGGTGTCGTGTTGGACACCGATCCCCTGGCCGTCGATGAAGCAAGAACCGCTAAGGCTCAGGACAAATTGCGGCGTGCTGTTGACCCGAGCCGACCGCCGGTGGCAATTCGTGAATCAACCAAGTAGAGGTAGGAAATCATGAGCAAGGTGGAGCCGTAAACCATGACCGGCAGGCTCGATGGAAAAATCGGCATTGTTACGGGCGGTAGCCGCGGCATTGGCCGGGCCATTACGGAGGCATTTCTAGCCGAGGGCGCCCGGGTGCTAATCACCGGAACCACTAGCGCCACAGTCGATCAGGGGTTGGAGGCATTGGACTGCGGCGACGCGTGCCGTGGCCTAGCCATCGACTTCACCGTCGACCCGACAGGGAAAGCCGTAATCGCCAAGGCTGTCGAACACTTTGGCGGCCTTGATATCCTGGTCAACAATGCCGGTACCGGTTCGTTCCAGGGAGCCTTCGAACTGACCGCCGAGGAATGGGACCGGGTGTTCATGGCAAATCTGACGGCACCCTTCTTTCTGGCCCGCGAGGCGGCCCGCGTGATGGGCGAAAAGGCGGGCGGCAGCATCACCAACATGTCCTCCATCGCAGCCCAAACTGGCGGCCTTGCCGGTAGCCCCGCCTATGCTGCATCCAAAGCTGGATTGGTCGGCCTGACCCGTTCTTTGGCGCGGCGCTTCGCCGACCTAGGGGTACGGGTCAATGCCATCTCACCGGCCGATATTGAGACGGATATGACCGCCGGCTGGTCAGCCGATCTCCGCCAACGCCTCATTGACCTCACGCCCCTCGGGCGGTTTGGCGAGGCCGCGGAGGTCGCCGGCGCGGCAATTTTTCTGGCCAGCGATGAGGCCAGTTTTATCACCGGCCAGACAATCGGGATCAATGGTGGCGCCCACATGGAATGAAAACGTGAAGGAGACGACCATGGCAAAACTTGAGTTCGCATTTAAACGGGGGGATATTTTGAGCGGTGAAATCTTCGCCGAGCAGATCCCCGAAACCTGGAAGGCCCTGAAATCCTTCTTGCCCGCGACATTGACCATCCTCAACGCCCGCTGGTCGGGGCGCGAGGTGCATGCCCAATGCCTGGTTCCGGACCGGCCGCCACGGGAAAACCAAACCATCTACGTCGGTCTTGGCGACATTATCTACGGCCGGGAATGGCCGGAAGTCCGCGATTGCACCGGCTTCGAGGCCATTGCCATGTTCTACGGCGCCGAGACCGTGCGCGATTGGCGAGGAACCTTCGCTGTTAATCATATCGGCCGCCTTGATCCATCCCAATGGGAGTTGGTGCAGGAAATAGGCAATCGGATATACCGGCACGGGGGCGAGGATTGCACGATCCGCGTGTTGGAGGACTAGTTGGTGCAGCTTGGGGTGGGGTTGGTGCGTTTGTCGATGGTGGGTGGCTACGAATTGCCGCCTTTTTCATAGTTTTGCTAGGTTTAGTGTTTGTGGTTAAATTATTAAGCAGTTTTGCAAATTAAGCCGAACAAGAACGAACCAATATGGCTTTATATTCATGCTAGGGAAATTATATTCCCTCGTTTCCTCCCTCACTCAGGTCAGGATTAATTGAATTCCAAAACACCTCAGTAGGTTCCCCTTAGATTGATCAAATAAGTTAATCATTGAAAAGGCTATATTCCCGTAAATTTACATCACCATGTTCACTTTCATACTCTTTGCTCAATTCACGGGATTTTTCTAGGGCGTTTTCAAGGTGTTTTTTCCATATATCGAAGGTCTTCACTGAACTGCTCCTTATCTTCTTTGCTGAACGACGTACATCGAAGAATGCCCATACCGATGTCTGTGGTGTCTTGTTCTAGCAAGTCTTCAAAGAAAATGCCTTGCTTGGCCATCTGTTTCTGAATTTCAGTCCACCACCACTGAGGTTTGTCGGAAGTAAAGGTAATTTTGTAGAACTTCTTTGAAAATAAACTCGTCCCAAACGCACCGTAGATATACTCATAGCCAGCGTCCGCTTTATAGATATCAAGAAGTTCTATCTTTTTAAGTTTCACTAATCATCTCAATGTCTGGCATCAATGGACCTCGAATTCGGTACTGATCTAGTGCTTACCATAGATATCACATTTCAACTATTACCGGTTGTGATTTGAAGGCCCAAAATCAATAGCCAATCTGAGGCCTCAGAGACTCACTGATTCGCCTCAGCGTTCCTCCGGTAGTCAGGGGATTCAGAAGTGTTAGTACGGCTGTGTGAGTCGTAGGGAGCCTGTGATGCGGTGGCTGTATTTAGTATGCCAGCTGCTTTATCGCGTTACTCCGCATCTCAAAAGTACTCTTGCCACTGTAGGTGCTCCCGGTGAGTGTCGAGCGTTCATGACCCACAATGTCCTGCACCGTCCCCTCAGGCACCCCTGCCCGCTCTAGCATCGTAATCACAGTGCCGCGCCAACTATGGAAGGTGTGCCGATCACTGAAACCGAGTGACTGCTTTAGCCGGGTGAACCGTTTACCAATGGCATCACCGCGA
>Ga0066376_10002214_pt1 | contig 18227 bp, 19 predicted proteins | sample Knorr_S15_td_Bot_FD_77009 | JGI IMG/M metagenome (GOLD analysis project Ga0066376, IMG submission 77009) | Marine microbial communities from Southern Atlantic Ocean transect - Knorr_S15_td_Bottom_ad_5009_LV_A | ecosystem: Environmental > Aquatic > Marine > Oceanic | place: Southern Atlantic... | reverse complement strand
TATTTTTTAAGGGAATGACCTCCAGCTTTTCCTGGGCCATCACCGTCGGAGCAGTAAGGAGAAAAACCAAAAAACCGTATTTCAGGGCTCTTGAAAACATAAAAGGCATTGTTAGAATGAAAGAATGGTTCCTGGTATTCAGAAAACCCAAAAATCTTATCAGGCAGGCAAAGTAGAACTAAAATCTTTTTATCTTCGGGACAGATTTCATGAAATCCTGAAAACCATTCAGGCCTTCCTCAACATAACCGTCAAACTCAGCCCCGTCCATATTGTCCCTGGAGATCACCTTGGGCCGGGGCTTTATCTTTTTGCCATGTTTCAGAAATTTTATGAAGTTCCCCCGGCATTCATCCACAAACCTGTTGGAATCATGATCGACAGTCATGCGAGCAGAGTAGAAACGCTTATGCGTTTTCTGCCGCTGGCAAACAAGCTCAGAACTCATAAAACGCATTTTTTTCTCTTGTTTGCGTTTCAAGAGCAGTTCATAAGAATGGCGTTTTTTATCATCACGCAAAAAATTATACGCGGCGGTAGAAAGAACGAAACGTTGCGTTTCTTCTTCGGTCGATTCGACCCGATCGGGGTGGTATTTCCTGGCCAATTGCCAATAACGTTTTTTAATCTGCTCTCCACTTGCATAATTTTCCAAACCAAGCAGGTGGTAAAGATTATAGGCTTTTAAAACTAAAGGATATTTCATTCTCTTTATTATATATCTTCAAAACATAAATATTATAAAATTAGCATATGATCGAACTGACCGCAGTCCTGATTATAATACTTCTCTTCGTGTTCCCCCTGCCAGCATTAGCTGTCAGTTTAGGGCTTTTTACCACTTGGAGCCTATACGGAAAATATGAATCCTTCAATAACCAGCCCGCCGAAGGGAAGAAAAACCTGATTCTGAGTATGGTATTGTTCCTGATAAATACTTTTTGCAGTATTATTCTGGGGGTTACCCTGGCACTTGGGGTCTATTATTTCATTTACGATAATTTTTATCTATTAATCTTCAACTTTGTATTTTGTTCTGCTATTTCACTAAGATGGTTTGATTTCACATATAATCTCTATCGGCACTTCATTTTCAAACTCAAACCCACAGATACTTCCGCTCAATCCCATTTTGTCGTTTGTCAAGGTTTCAGAGAAAGGGAGCATGGAGGCTTCGGGTTGATCCCAGTCTATACCGATGCAGGAACACTTGAGCTGGAAAACAATAAAATAGTCTTTAAAGGGGTGTTTCGTGAAGAAACCTTTTCTCCCTCCAATATCATCCATGTGGAAAAAAAGAGCTCCGAAAAAATAAAAATCCTCTCAAAACAAAACAAGCTTACAAACGCGGACAGGTTTTTAATAACCCTGAAGGATCAATTTTATCCTTTCAAAAGCCGCCCAGACCGTGACAAAATTTTCAAACAGATGATGGGACAATCCCAGACTGCCTAAAATTGCCACTTCCATCTATTGAATGATTCCACAATAGAAGATAAAATGAAGTGTCCATAAATATACCGTTCATTCCTGAGGTTTAGAAATTACCCCCCATGGCCCAATCCACCACTCGAAATTATTACAAGATTCTTGGTATCACCCAGAAAACTAAAAAAGCAGAACTCAAAAAAAAATACCGGGAGTTGGCGAAAAAATACCACCCAGACACCAACTCGGGAAGCAAGGTGGCGGAGGACAAATTCAAAATCATCTCTGAGGCTTATGAAATACTCAGCAATGCGAAAAAAAGAAAGGCGTACGATCGCGAGAGGACTTTCCGGAAAAGATCTCCCCGTCGGCCTAAGAGCCAACCCGATTGGAACGCCAGTGGATTTGGAAGAGAGTCGGGCGGCAACCGGCAGGGATATGAAGAGCCTTTCGCTCAGGAACCAGAGTCTATTGATCCGGATATGCCAACCAGCGGATTTGACCTGCAGTTCATGGTCGATGTCCCTCTCCCTACTGTCGCATTGGGTGGGACAATCTCCTACACTTATGAAAAATACGTACACTGTGAAGAATGTGAAGGAACCGGTACCTGCGGAAGTGACGAATGTCCTGAGTGTCAGGGCAAACAACTGGTCGTCCGTTTTGTGACCTTGGATGTGAAAATTCCCCCGGGTGTGGCCGACCAATACACTCTGGCCATCCTCAAAGAAGGCGGAGCAGGCAGAAATGGAGGCCCGCCTGGAGCCCTGTATTTAAAAATCTGCACTCAACCTCACCCAAAATTCAAGCGGGTCAAAAATGATATCATCCGGGAAGTGACCATCTCTTCCAAACTGGCGGAAGAAGGCGGCCCCCTTGAAATTGAAACCCTGACTGCCACTACAACCATTCAAGTGGAAGAAGAAACTCTGATTGGCGAAGAACTACGTGTGCCAGGAGAAGGCGCAGCAATAAGCTGGGGAAAAAAGCGGGGGGACCTTATCATCAAATTCAATATTGAGGATGATTGAATATGACGTTTTTTATATTCATGGCCATCCTCGCTCTTGCGCTGATATTTGCTCTCTGGTTGGTTTTTCAACCTGGCAAACCCCGGCCCAGAAAAAAAATCAAACAGGCAACGAAAAAAATACCCCCCACAGAACCCAGCCCTGCAAAACCCGATCCGAACCGTCGGAGGAAGGTGTTTAAGAAGCAAGTTGCAACGGAATTATTGAAAAGGAATCCGGATATTGTCGCCGCGGTGATAAAACAGTGGCTGCGCGAAAAATAAGGAGGCTTAACCCTTGCGGGCTCTTACTTCTGCCGCATGGGCTTTAGCCCTTTTCAGCATTGCGGCTTTTTCCTCTGAGGAAAATACTCTTGCTTGGGTGGGTTTTGGAGCGTCGTCAGACTTGGGTTTGGTAGCAGCCGGTGTGGCCGCCGGTTGTTCCGCTCCAGCAGGAGCTTCTGCCGGCTTCCCGGTCGCAGGTTCTGCTGTCGCGGCGGGTGCCTCTGTCTTTCCGGCCGGAGAAGGCGCGGCCTCTCCCTCTTTACGTATCAACCGCATGGAGGACCAGACCTCCTGAGTGGGATAAGGCGTGTCGATCCCTATCTTCAAATCCATGCGGATAATTTTTTCATCGGAACATTCGGTGATCCAGGTATTGGACGCGCCACCGGGCGCAAATATTGAGTCAATGGGATAATTCGTCCCATTTTTATCTGCAAGAGATTTCACTCCCGTCTTGTCGAAAAGGGTCAACGCCTCCGCCTTATTGGGGATGCGCCAATTATCGTAACCACCAAACTTGTCTTTATTTTTATTGACCCAGTCCACATACTCCCGATGATCTTGCCACGTGTAGAATTTTTTCACATCCAACCAAGCATCGGTCTTCTTCCACATATAACCGCTATTCGGGTCCGTGATCGTCCCATCATCGTTATCAACAAGGGGGTCTCCTACGGGACCGGCCTTTTTAGCCGCTTCAGCTTTTTTAGCCACCGCAAGCTTGGCCTTTTCAGCAGGCAATAATGCCTGATCTTCAGAAGTTTCTGCCATCGTCAACCTCTAGGAACCGAAGAGGATTCCATCTCTTCCAAAATATCATTCAAATCTTTTCCCGTACCGGTAAGGTTTTTCAAAATCTCACCCAGCTTAGACGCAGAATAACTGTCTAACCGAGAATGAAAATCCACTCTATAGTCAGCGGCATTTTTACGGATCCAATCCACAGCAACCTGATCCTGAGTTTCACAACTCATATTGGCGCATTTTTTATCCAGCAGGTTCGTTTGGGATAACCGTATGATTTCACAAATCAAATCTTCTTGGATCTGGCTCATATCTTAAATTTTAACACAAAATATGACGGGAAATTAGCCCTTTGGCTATAAAAATGGGTCACTCTATAATGGTTTTTCAGGCTTGTCAATGTGATATTTATTGTACCCAATAGCCTTTTAATATTCAATAGGTTACTGTTATTTTGCTACCCTGTTTGGGCACCCTGCCCTTTGAAGTTCGAGGACCGAGGATCGAAAACCTCCCGTAAGCCATCTCCCAAAAAATTGAATGCCAGGATGGTTAAAAATATTGCCAACGAGGGAAACAAAATAAGATGCGGGTAAAACTTGATCGCCGTCCAACCATCGTTGGCCAGGCTCCCCCAACTGCTAAATGGAGGGGCGATTCCCAACCCGATAAAACTCAATGTCGATTCGGCTAAAATCGCCACGGGCACACGAAAACTTAGGGTCACCACCAGGATACTCAGGATATTAGGGAAAATTTCCCGCAGCAGAATCCTTGTGGGGCTCGCTCCCAGAGCACGGGCCGCTTGCACATAAGGAAACTCTTTCATCCGCAGGACTTCTCCGCGCACCAGTCTTGCAACCGTGACCCAGCTTACCAGTGTCAAGGCAATAAAAACCCCCGCCACCCCTCGCCCCATCAACACGGTTATGAGAATGATCATCAACAGGTCTGGCAACGCAAAAACCACATCTACCAATCGCATCATCAGGTTATCGGTCCTGCCGCCGGCATAAGCCGAAATAGCTCCATAAACCGTTCCGATCACCAAGGCAAACAAGGTCGTGAACACACCGATAAACAATGACACCCGGGCACCATAAATCATGCGCGAAAGAAGATCGCGACCCAAACGGTCGGTGCCCATCCAATGTTCCAGACTGGGGAAAGCCAAAGTGCTTAGCGTATCCTGTGTTGCGTAAGAAAAAGGAGCCACCCATGGAGCCAACACCGCTACCCCTGAAATAAGCAGGAGAAAAACGGCACTCAATTTGGCGGCAAGGGATAATTGATTCATCATTTCAAAGTCACTCTCGGGTCCAGCCAGCCGTAAACCATATCCACAACCATATTCGCGACCACAATCAGCACTGCATAAACCAGCGTCACTCCCATTATCAAAGGATAATCCCGATTTGTCACAGCAGTGATGAAAAACCGTCCCATGCCAGGAATCGAAAAGATATACTCAATAACGAAAGAACCGGTGACCAGTCCGGCTGTCAGGGGACCCATCACCGAAACAACGGGATACATTGAGTTTTTCAAAACATGTTTGAACAATATCACCGGTTCCGTCAGCCCTTTGGCCCGTGCGGTTCGGATATAATCTGTAGCTAAAACATCCAGCATCGTGGTTCGTGTCAGTCGGGCGACATACCCGGCAAAACCTGCACCCAGCGCGAACGCAGGCAAAATCATATAACGGGGCCCTTCCCACAAAGCAGGAGGAAGCAAGTGCCAATGATGCGAGAAGATCCATACGGATATCGCCCCCAACACAAAACTAGGCACCGAAATTCCCATCGCCGCCAAAAGAAGGACAGACCGATCCAGCAATGAATTTTTCCAGTATGCCGAGATCATCCCGGCAGGAATTCCTAACCCTAAAACAACCAGAACCGCAAAGAGCCCCAATGTAAAAGAAACGGGAAACGTATCGCGGATAATATCCGAAACATCCCGCCCTAAATATTTGTAAGACGGCCCCAGATCGCCTTGGGCCAATTGTTTCATGTACAGAAGATATTGCAGGGGAAGGGGTTTATCGAGATGATATTTAGCCTCGATATTGGCGATGATTTCTGGTGGAAGGATTTTTTCTGTATCGAACGGTCCCCCGGGAACTACGTGCATGATGAAAAAGGTGATCGTCGCAACCGTGACCAGAACTGGTATTCCCAATAAAACCCGCCTGATGATAAATCGCAACATGCCAGCATCTTACCACCGGACAATGTGCAGGGAAACCCATCATATTTCCTTTAAGAAAAATTCGCAGGTTTCGCCACAGGCTGCGATATAATGGAAGGTCTTTCATCTTCACCGGGATTTTAATGAAATACCCTTCTTTAATAGAATTCATAGAGCGGCTGGAAATTGATGGAGAGCTCCTGCGGATAAAAGAATCCGTTTCGCCCGTTCTTGAAATCGCGGAAATCACCGACCGGGTATCCAAAAAACCCGGAGGCGGCAAAGCCCTTCTATTCGAAAATGTTGAAGGCAGTTCCATGCCAGTGCTGATCAACGCTTTTGGCAGTACAAAACGAATGAATCTGGCACTGGGTGTCCATAATATTGAAGACATTGCCAAACGCATAGAAAGCTATATTAAAATTCCTCCTCCCACTACCCTGCTGGAAAAGGCAAAGCTTCTGCCCATGCTTTTGCAGGCGGCACAGTTTCCAGCCAAGCTCGTGCAACCCGCCCACCCTCCTTGCCAGGAGGTCGTCCATCTAAACGATGATATTGATCTGGGAACGATCCCGATCCTGCAATGCTGGCCTCAAGACGCGGGACGATTCATCACCTTCCCCATCGTGATCAATCGCAGTGTGGATAAAAAAATCAGGAATGTAGGACTCTACCGCATGCAAGTGTACGACAAAAAAACTACAGGCATGCACTGGCATATCCATAAAGACGGAGCGCATTTTTTCCATGAATACCGCAAACAGAATAAGGTGATGGAAGTGGCAGTCGCGCTCGGCGCCGACCCTGCATCCTGTTATTCCGCCTCCGCTCCCCTGCCCTATGGCATTGATGAGTTTCTTCTCGCTGGTTTTATCCGTAAGGCAAGCGTACCACTGGTCAAATGCAAGACGGTGGACCTGGAGGTTCCGGCAAATGCAGAAATTGTTTTGGAAGGCTATATCGACCCGGCTGAAATGCGGCTGGAAGGACCTTTTGGCGACCACACTGGTTATTACTCGCAGGACGGGGATTATCCGATCTTTCATATCACCGCCATCACCCACCGCAAGAACCCTGTTTATCTGACTACCATCGTCGGCAAACCACCGCAGGAAGATTTTTACCTGGGCAGGGCGACCGAGCGCATCTTTCTACCCCTGCTCAGAACCCAACTCCCGGAAATCGTCGACATGGATATGCCGGTGGAGGGGATCTTTCACAATTGCGTCATCGTTTCTCTCGACAAACATTACCCTATGCAGTCGAGAAGACTGATGAACGCGTTTTGGGGGCTCGGTCAAATGAGCTTTGTTAAAACAATCGTCACCGTTGATGCCGAAGTCAATGTTCATGACTATAAAGAAGTAGCAAAACTTTTACTCAATAAAGTGGATTTTACAACCGACCTGTTTTTCTCCGAAGGGGTTCTCGATGTTCTCAACCACGCTTCCGACCAAAGGCTACACGGCTCGAAACTGGGCATCGACCTCAGCACAAAAATAGAAGGAGAGCCGGGCTATAAAAAAGAAGCGCCTGTCTCCGCCAATAGCTCCGAGCTTCCCTCAGCGGAAAAAGTGATGGCAATATTTAAAGAAGTGCAAAACTGCAAGGTTTTGGAACTGCAAGCCAAGCGCTCTGTCCTGCTCGTGGCCCTTAATAAAACCGGCCCGCATCAGGGAAAACAATTCATCCAGTCGTTTTTGGATCATGCTGAATTTTCTGCGATAGAAATTATTATCGTGCTGGAAGGCCATGTGGATATTGAAAACATCTCTACAGTGATGTGGAAGTTTTTCAACAACCTCGACCCGAAGCGGGACTTTTATTTTGATGCAGGACGTTTGGGAATTGATGTAACGCAAAAATTTCCCGAAGAAGGCTATCAACAAAGCTGGCCGGAGGAAATTGAAATGACTGCGGAAATTAAAACGCAGGTCGATAAAAAATGGCACGACCTGTTCAATAAATAACAATCCTCCTGAATCAACATGGCTGTAGACCACATCACCATAAAAGGTGCAAGAGAACACAACCTTAAAAACCTCAACCTCACTCTGCCACGGGAAAAACTGGTGGTGATAACAGGTTTGAGCGGTTCGGGAAAATCTTCTCTCGCTTTCGACACCATTTACGCCGAGGGCCAGCGCCGATATGTGGAATCCCTTTCCGCTTACGCGCGGCAGTTTCTGGAATTGATGGAAAAACCCGATGTGGACTCCATCGACGGACTCTCCCCGGCCATCTCGATTGAGCAGAAGACTTCCAGCAGAAACCCTCGTTCCACCGTTGGCACGGTAACAGAAATTTATGACTATTTGCGCCTGCTCTACGCCAGAATCGGCAAGGTTTTCTGTTATGGTTGCGGGCGGCAAATTACCTCGCAGACCGTGCAGCATATCGTTGACCAGGTCCAGGCTATCCCCATTGGCAAGAAAGTGATGATCCTTTCCCCTATAGCCCGTGACAGGAAGGGAGAATTCAAAAAGGAAATTCTGGATATGAAGCGCAAGGGATTCGTCCGCGCTCGCATAAACGGTGAAGTGCGCTCCCTCGATGAAGAAATCGCTCTCAACAAAAAATTCAAACATACTTTGGAAGTGGTGGTAGACCGGCTGATTATCAAGGAAAACATGGGCAAACGACTAGCCGACTCGGTAGAAACAGCCCTCAACCATGGAGAAGGTTCTCTGGTCGTTGCCATTCTTGAGGACAAAGAGAAATCCCAAGAATTGTTGTTCAGTGAAAAATTCGCCTGCAGTTATTGCAACATCAGTTATCCGGAACTGGAACCGCGTCTGTTCTCCTTCAACAATCCGCAAGGAGCATGCGCCCAATGTGATGGACTGGGAATCAAAATGGTGATCGACCCGGAATTGGTCGTTCCGGATCCCCGGATTTCCATCCGCGATGGGGCTTTGAAGCCCTGGGAAAAACGCAGTTCCATCTATTTCCACCAGATGCTGGATACCATCTCCAGCCATTTCAAGTTCAAGCTCAACACCCCGTTTCAAAAATTACCTAAAAAGATTCGCGATATCCTGTTATTCGGTTCCGGTGATGAACCCATAAAATATTATTTTGAAAAAGATGGGAGAAAACAATTCTATACTGATACCTTCGATGGCATAATTCCTGATCTACAGCGGCGTTATAGAGAGACCGACTCCACCTCCACACGGGAAGAAATTACACGATACATGCGTCCCCTTTCCTGTCAGGCTTGCGGCGGCGACCGGTTGCGCAAAGAAGCCGTCTCAGTAAAAATTGCCGACCTGAATATCGTAGACCTCACGGCATTTTCCATCGGCCAGGCCTATCAATATTTCCAGAAGCTTACACTGACACGACAGGAACACAATATCGCCCGAAGAATCGTCAAGGAAATTAAAGAGCGCCTTGGGTTTCTCACCAATGTCGGATTGGAATACCTTTCTCTCGATCGTTCCTCAGCAACCCTGTCAGGGGGGGAAAGCCAGCGCATCCGCCTCGCTACCCAGATCGGCTCCAGCCTGATGGGAGTCCTCTACGTTCTTGATGAACCCAGTATCGGGTTGCATCAAAGGGACAACGACCGCCTGCTCAACACCCTCTTCCGCCTGCGTGACTTGGGCAACACCGTCATCGTGGTCGAGCACGACGAAGCCACCATCCGCTCAGCCGACTATGTTGTGGACCTTGGCCCCGGCGCAGGAGTTCATGGCGGTGAAACCATTTTTGCAGGAGCCCCTAAAGCCCTGCTTAAATGCAAAGATTCTCTGACGGGACAATACCTTTCCGGTAAAAAGCAGATCCCGCTTCCCAAAACCCGGCGCAAAGGCAATGGGAAAACAATTGAGATTCATGGAGCCAAAGAAAATAACCTGAAAGGAATAACCGTAAAAATTCCTCTCGGCTGTTTTGTCTGCGTGACCGGCGTGTCCGGTTCCGGTAAGAGTACGCTCACGATAGATATTTTATACAAGGCTCTGGCCCGGCATTTTTGGAACTCGATGGATAAACCCGGCGAGTTTAAAAAAATTCAGGGCCTGCAATGGCTCGATAAAGTCATTGATATCGACCAGTCGCCGATAGGCAGGACACCCCGATCTAACCCCGCCACCTATACTGGCGTGTTCACCCTTGTCCGGGAATTATTCAGCCAGGTTCCCGAATCCCGTGCCCGCGGTTACAAACCGGGACGGTTCAGCTTTAATGTTAAAGGGGGAAGGTGCGAAGCCTGTCAGGGAGACGGAGTTATCAAGATCGAAATGCATTTTTTACCGGACGTATTCGTTACCTGCGAAGTTTGCCATGGAAAACGATTCAACCGCGAAACGCTGGAAATTCTTTATAAAGGAAAAAATATCGCCGACATATTGAATATGACAGCGGAAGAAGCCAAGGAATTTTTCATCAATATTCCTGCCATTAAAACCAAACTGCAAACCATCACCGATGTCGGGTTGGACTATATAAGGTTGGGCCAGCAGGCCACCACTTTATCCGGCGGGGAAGCGCAGAGGGTCAAATTATCGAAAGAGTTGAGCAAACGCAGTACCGGCAGAACCCTCTACATTCTGGATGAGCCGACCACCGGACTGCATTTTGCCGATATCGAGAACCTGTTGAGAGTTCTCGACAAACTGGTGGATACAGGCAATACGGTGATCATCATCGAACATAATATGGATGTGATCAAAACCGCCGATCATATCATCGACTTGGGACCAGAAGGCGGTGACGGCGGAGGCCAGGTGCTGGCCGAAGGTCCGCCGGAAAAGATCGCAAAAGTTAAAGCCTCTTACACCGGACAGTATTTGAAGGAATATCTGTAGGATATTAATCTAAGGTTTTATATACAGATAACCTTGTTCCTGCAAATCGGCAATGCGTTTGACCGCTACAGGATGTTCAGTCGGGATAAAACCCGGCTCCAAAGTATCCAGAGGTTTGCCAAACAACTTCATCGAAACCTGGCACATTTCTGGTTGCACTCCCTTGGCAATAATCATGGCGAGCTTCTTTTTCAAACTAGGATCTACAGTTTCTTTAATAAAGAGTTTCAGGGCCGGACCGTGCACCACCACTTTGATGTCGATTTTATCCGGTCCACCTTCTGCTTCCATATGTTTATTGATCAAAGCCATGGCGTATTTGGCAACCCCGACATCCGAGCCATCAATGTGATACAAAACTTTAATTCGGCCATTTGCATCACGATTGTTTCCTGCTTCCGCAACTGAGAATATAAGCATGAGGCAAATCAATGCCGCAAAAAACTGTACGATCCAATTTTTATTATTCCAAATCATGAAAACCCTCCTGTAGGATTATTTTAGTGTGCTACCCCGAAGTGTATCACTTTTAATCTTTTGGAATACAGATTTGACAGGAGGGAAATTCTGGACGAGTTTCGGCGGAAACGAATTGGGTTAGTTATTTTCGGAGTTTTCGAGCCGGGCGATGGCGCGGAAAAGTTTTTTCTGCGTTTCGGTGAATTCTTCTTCAGAAAGGTCGGCTTTGCCCAGCAGTTCTTCCGCTTTGGCCTGGGCACGCTCGGCCCGTTCGCGGTCAATCTCATGCAGGAACTCTCCGGTCTCAGCTAATATTATTACACGGTTATCCGTCACTTCCAGATATCCGCCACTAACGACCAGGGCAATGGTCTCGCCCTCTTTCTCATAGGACAATTGTCCGGAACGAAGGTTGGTAAGAATCGGGGTGTGGTCATAAAGAATAGCCATATCGCCCTCGGAACCGGGTACGTTGACCTGATCGACCTCTTCAGAGACCAGTAGTTTTTCGGGCGTTACAATACTGAGGATCAGTTTTTCGCTCATGCTGATTTCTTTTCCAGTTCTTTTTGTTTTGCCAGAACATCATCAAAGGTTCCAACCATATAGAATGCCTGCTCAGAGATTTCATCACCACGTCCTTCGAGAATGGCTTTGAATCCTTCAACGGTATCCTGTACTTTGATATATTTACCCGGTGAACCGGTAAAAACTTCCGCCACAAAGAACGGTTGTGAGAGATATTTTTGAATCTTCCGGGCACGGGAAACCGCCTGTTTATCCTCTTCTGAGAGCTCATCCATACCCAGAATAGCAATGATGTCCTGCAGATCTTTATAGCGCTGCAAAACCTGCTGAACCCCGCGGGCAGTATTGTAGTGTTCATCGCCCAGAACTTCCGGGTCGAGAATTCGTGAAGTGGAGTCCAACGGATCCACCGCCGGATAAATACCCAGTTCAGATATACGCCGGTTTAATACAGTGGTGGCATCCAGATGCGAGAAAGTAGTTGCCGGAGCCGGGTCCGTCAAGTCATCGGCGGGAACATAAATCGCCTGAACCGATGTGATCGAACCTTTTTTGGTAGAGGTGATGCGCTCCTGCATATTACCCATTTCTGTTGCCAGTGTTGGCTGATAACCTACCGCAGATGGAATACGTCCAAGAAGTGCTGACACTTCGGAGCCCGCTTGTGAAAAACGGAAAACATTATCGATGAAAAGCAGAACGTCTTTGCCGCCCTCATCGCGGAAATATTCCGCACAAGTGAGGCCAGTGAGGCCAACGCGCATGCGCGCGCCAGGAGGTTCTGTCATTTGCCCGTAGATCAGAGCCGTCTTGTCGATAACCTTGGACTCCACCATTTCGTTATAGAGGTCATTTCCTTCACGAGTTCGCTCACCCACTCCTGCGAACACCGAAAAGCCCCCGTGTTCCGCGCCGATATTACGAATCAATTCCATGATCAAAACGGTCTTGCCTACACCCGCGCCGCCAAACAGGCCGGTCTTTCCACCCTTGAGATAAGGCTCAAGCAAGTCAATGACCTTGATGCCAGTTTCGAGCATTTCCATTTTGGTATCCTGCTCATCAAATGCGGGAGCGTCACGGTGAATACTCCACCGGGCCTTGGACTCAACCGGAGGTTTCTTGTCAACCGGGTCGCCCACAACATTAAGAATTCGACCGAGCACTTCTTCCCCAACAGGTACGGTAATAGGAGCACCTGTATCAACGGCTTCCATTCCTCGAACCAATCCATCTGTCGAGTGCATGGCCACGGTACGGACCGAATTGTCGCCAAGATGTAGCGCCACTTCGCAAACCAGGGTTTCAGTTTCTCCACTTTCCCCAGTGCGCTCAATGTTGATCGCGTTATACAGGGCCGGTAGATCACCGTCTTCAAAATTCACGTCTACAACGGGACCCATGACTTGGATAATTTTTCCCTTATTCATTCATTCCCCTCCACTAATTTCAGTATCTTTCACGCCATCAACCCTTGAGGGCTTCGGCGCCATTTACGATTTCTATCAATTCTTTGGTGATATAAGCCTGTCGGGCTTGATTATAAGTCAACGTCAAGTCACCGATCATTTCACCGGCATTGCGGGTAGCACTATCCATTGCCGTCATCCGGGCGCCATGCTCACTGGCGCTGGACTCCAAAAAGGCACGATACACCTCAACCGTCATATAACGCTTAAGCAGTTTATCCAGAATTGTTTCTTCATCAGGCTCGTAGATATAATCCACGACAAACATGTTGTCTTTATGCGTCGTTTTTTCAGGAACCACCGGGAGCAACTGCTCAACAACGACTTCCTGCTGCATCACCGACTTGAATTCGTTGTAAACCATAAAAACCCTGTCGATCTTTTTCTCGGTAAACAAAGCGGCAAGGTTCTCACCAATGGCCTGCGCTTTCAGGTAATCAAAATCTTTCGTCCAGCCAATGATATCCTGCGTAATAGTCACTGGGCGATTGCGGAACACATCATTGCCTTTTTTACCGGCAATGATCAGGGAGTTTTCATTCTGCGTATTGTCTTTAAGGTATTGGGCCGTTTTACGGATGATATTAGAGTTGAAACCGCCACACAGGCCTTTGTCCGAAGTGATGATCAGAAGTAAATGCCGTTGCCCTTCCCGCACATCCAGCAAGGGATGCAAGTCATTATTGCACCGTGCCGCCAAATGGTGGAGAACATCCATCATCTTGATCGCATAAGGCCGCGCCTGCTGAATCGCTTGCTGGGCCTTGCGCAGTTTCGACGCCGCAACCAGCTTCATGGCCTTGGTAATCTGTTGCGTATTTTTTACGCTTTGGATGCGTCTTTTAATATCTTTTAAATTAGGCATGAGTTAGTTTTTGAAAAGGCCTCTAAATTCTTCGATAGCGGCTGTCAACTGGCTTTCGCTGTCGTCATCGAGTTTCTTGGCTTCTGCAATTTTATCAATCAATGCCTGGTGTTTGTCTTCCATAAAATTGAGTAGACCGCTTTCAAATTTTTGGATATCGGCGACAGGGATATCGTCCACCAGACCCCGCACACCAGCGAAGAGAGAAATGATCTGCTGAACCACGCTCAAAGGTTTGTACTGACCCTGCTTGAGAAGTTCCACCAAGCGTTCGCCACGATGGAGCTGGGCCTGGGTCGCCGCATCCAGGTCACTGCCGAACTGCGCGAAAGCCGCCATTTCGCGGTATTGCGCAAGGTCCAGACGCAAGCTCCCCGCAACTTGTTTCATTCCCTTAATTTGGGCCGCGCCGCCAACCCGGGATACCGAAAGCCCAACATTGATCGCAGGGCGTACTCCGGAATAAAACAGATCGGTTTCCAGATAAATCTGTCCATCCGTAATGGATATCACGTTGGTCGGAATGTATGCGGAAACATCACCCGCCTGGGTTTCGATGATCGGCAGAGCCGTCATGGAACCTGCTCCCAGTTCATCACTGACTTTTGCAGACCGTTCCAACAATCGGGAATGCAGAAAGAAAACATCACCCGGATACGCTTCACGCCCTGGAGGCCGCCGCAACAAGAGCGACACCTGCCTATAGGCCGCCGCCTGTTTGCTGAGGTCATCATAAACAATCAGGCAATGTTGCCCGTTATCGCGAAAATATTCACCCATGGCGCATCCGGAATAAGGCGCGATAAACTGCATCGGTGCCGGGTCACTGGCCGAAGCCGAAACCACGATGGTGTATTTCATCGCATCATGCTGTTCCAGCATTTTAACCACCCGCGCAACAGTAGAACGCTTTTGCCCTATCGCTACATAAATGCAGAACATGTTCTGCCCTTTTTGATTGATGATCGCGTCGATGGCAACTGCGGTTTTGCCCGTTTGCCTATCACCAATGATCAACTCCCTCTGCCCACGGCCAATAGGAATCATGCCATCAATAGCCTTGATCCCTGTCTGCATGGGTTCATGTACTGATTTCCGGTCAATAACACCAGGTGCAATCCTTTCAATGGGTCCGAACTTTTCTGTTTTGATCGGTCCCTTGCCATCAATGGGCTGGCCTATACCATCCACAACCCGACCAACCAATTCAGGCCCAATCGGAACTTCCATGATGCGTCCGGTGCGTTTGACTTCATCGCCTTCTTTTATGTCATCGTCCCGACCAAGCAGAACCGCACCCACATTATCTTCCTCGAGGTTCAGCACCATTCCGGACAAACCGCCGGGGAATTCCAAAAGTTCACCGGACATGGCATTTCCCAGGCCATAAATACGTGCGATTCCATCCCCTACCGAAATCACCCGACCGGTTTCTTTGAGCTCGATCCCTTCTTCAAAGCCTTCAATCTGCTTTTGAATCAAGGAACTGATTTCATCGGCTCGTAAATTCACTTAGGCTACCTCCTCTTTTTCTATTGTTCGTTTCAACATATCCAAGCGGTTGCGAATGGTGTCATCCGTCACTTGGTCCCCGATGCGCAACATGATGCCGCCGATCAGCGACTCATCCACCTCGGTGTCGATCAAAATGGTTTTTCCTAAAATCTCGTTCAGTGCGGCTTTCAACCGGTCAATGTTTTCATTGGTCAAAGGATAGGCAGAAATGACATGGACTCGTGTTCGGTTCAACCTCCGGTCCACGGCTTTTTCAAAGTATTCGACAATTTTCGCCAAATACAGCATCTTGTTCCGCTCATTAAGCAAAACCAGCATATTGGATACGTTGTCTTCTACCTGAAGCCGACTGCATATCTCCTGAACCACGGTTTTTTTCTTTTCCGTAGCTATGGAAGGGTGCTTAAAAAAACGTGGCAACTGTTTTTCAGTATTCATGGCATCTTCAAAGGCCTGCAAATGTCCCAGAGCCTTTTCCAGCGCACCCGTGTCCGAAATACTCCCGGACAGCGCCTCGGCATATCTTTTTCCAATCTGATTTTCCAGCATCGTTCAGCCTTAAATGTGTGGCGTCAATTCTGACGTTTTTCCAGTTCCTCAATCACCTGCTCAATAGACTCTTCCACAAGCCTTTTTTTATCCGCATCATCCAGAGCTTTTTTTAGGAATTTTTCTGCGGAGGCAATCGTCAAAGCCGCAGTGTAACTGCGGATTTCCTGGAGCAACTTGGTGCGCGAGCTTTGAATTTCCTGCTCCGCATCTTTTTGAATCTGCCGGACTTTCGCCTCGGTTTCCTGGAGGCTTTTCTCCTGAGATTTCTTAGCCTCATCATGGGCCAACTGCACAATCGTCTCGGCCTTGCCGTGCGCGGCTTTTAGTGTTTCTTCCAGTTCTCTTTTAATCCCTTGCGCTTCTTCTTTCAGCTTCTCGGAGTTCTCAATATCACTGCGAATCTTTTTTTCCCGTTCTTCCAGTGCTTCGAGAATAGGAGGAAAGGCAAATTTCTTAAGAACAAAAAATAAAATCCCAAAGGAAATCAGCGACCAGAAAATCAGCGAGCCGAAAACAGAAACCTGTTCAAATTGAGGCATATCCAACCCTTAATTAAAGTTCATCCAACAGGAAAGAGGCACCCAGCCACTCGGCGTGGGGCCAATGAGCAATGGCAGCGAATATTTGCCCACAAAATAAAGCCATTGCAATTTGCCAGCGGAGGCTCTCCGCCTCCTTTACGGCATAATGATAAAGGCAATAACCAGAGCATACAGTGCAATTGCTTCTACCAGCGCGAAACCGATCCAGCAATATTTGGCAACCCGCGCCTCGCAATTAGGCTGACGCCCAACAGTTTCGATGGTTTTCGCGAAAATATAAGCGATCCCCAGGGCGGCACCAAAAAAACCAGCGGCACACAATCCCATTCCAATTAATGCAGCAGCTTCAGAACCCATTCTTTCCTCCTAAAGTTTGTGACAAAAAATTAATGTAACTTGACCACATCGCCAATGTAAACACAGGTCAGCGTTGTGAAAATATAAGCTTGAATAAACGCAATGGCGATTTCCAATCCGTTAATGATTATTGTGAATCCAAAAGGCATCCAGCTCACCCACAGTGGCGACGTCATAGCAAGCCCGAATAACACCGCCAGGATAGTATGCCCCGCCGTCATATTAGCGAACAAGCGGACCGCAAGCGAAATCGGACGCGCCAGCATACTTACAATTTCAATGGGAACTATTAACGGAATCATAATCTTAGGTACTCCCGGCGGCACCAGAATGCCAAAAAAACCCAAGCCGTGCTTGCTAAATCCGATCACCAGAGTCATGATAAAAATGCCGCAAGCAAATGCTCCGGTCACCACCACCTGGCTGGTGATCGTGTAAGAACCCGGCACCAGACCGATCAGGTTGCAGGCCAGAATAAATAGAAACAGGGTGGTAATAAACGGAATATATTTTTTGCCCTCTTCTTTTCCGATAAACTCATAGACCAGATCGCTTATGAATTCCAGAATAATTTCCAGAAGGCTCTGCAGTTTTCCCGGTATGGGGGAAACGCCCCGGCTCACCACCAGTATGAAAGATCCGGCAACAATGGCCAAACCGACCCACATCGCCACTACAGCGTTGTTGATAGAAAGGTCCAGTCCCCCTATATGAATAGGAATAATGGTGTGAACTTCAAAATGATGTAACGGACTGTCCATAGTTTAAATCTTATCCAAGTCAGGAATTATTATCGCCATCGTCTTCCATATCCAACAACATCGCCGCCCGGTAAACATTCAAACACCCCGCGGCTCCTCCCACTATGACCCCGATCGCCAACCCCCAGGGTCGTGTACCGAAAAATCGATCCAGCGCATGACCCAGCAAGGCACCGATTATCGTGGCTACCGTCAGTTCAGTTCCTAACCTGAACGCAATCTGCATCCCTTGACGTAAACCATTGTTTTTACTCATTAATTTAGGGTGTTGGTAGGAATCGCTAGCAGGAATCCGGCCTATCATACCTCAACGTATTAATGTTGTCCAAAAAAAAATTTTGGCTTAACTAGCGAAAAATTCAGGACCTCTTCACACCTGAAATTTAATAAATTTTAAAGGGTTTTATACTTAATAAGGAAGGGAACCATATTCAAGCTCATAAGCCTCAATTGGAATCATATCAATAGCATCCCAGGGGCAACCTTCTAAGAAAGTATCCATGGGACCTTTACTGATACACTTTTTACAACCAATGCACAATAAAGGGTCTACATAGACAAGATTAAAAGCCGGAGCGTGCTCATTTTCCACCTCAAACATACAATTGTCGACCGGGCACTCGGTAATGCAGATAGGTGAGCCAGCGCAACCGGTACAGGCCTCGTTGATAACGGCCATTAATTTAGGTTTTCGTTTTCTCTGTAC
>Ga0066376_10002213_pt1 | contig 18239 bp, 15 predicted proteins | sample Knorr_S15_td_Bot_FD_77009 | JGI IMG/M metagenome (GOLD analysis project Ga0066376, IMG submission 77009) | Marine microbial communities from Southern Atlantic Ocean transect - Knorr_S15_td_Bottom_ad_5009_LV_A | ecosystem: Environmental > Aquatic > Marine > Oceanic | place: Southern Atlantic... | reverse complement strand
TGATCGGGCAGCCCGGTCTGATACGGGTGAAAAGCGCCAGCTGTGTCGACGGCTATGCGGACAATCCAAGTGCGACGGCGGCGCAGTTTCGCGATGGCTGGTTTTATCCGGGAGACGTCGGCGTGATGCTCGACCCGCGCTCCCTGAAGCTGCTCGGAAGAGCGGATGACCTGATCAATATAGGGGGACATAAAATTAATCCCGCTCATATCGAAGAACAGTTGCAGAGCATGATATCGGCAGAGGATTTTTGCGTCACGGCACTCCCCGACAGCGATGGCAATGGCAAATTGTGGATCGCCGTGGTGCTCAAACCTTCGGAAAATATGGCGAAGTGAGGTGGTCCCAGAAAATCGGACAGCTCGCTAACCCGAAAGATTCACGAAAAGGTCCCGCCAAACCCTCATAATGCGTTATGGTTCAATTGCTTAGATTGACAAAACGCGAGGATTTGACGGTGACGGATTGTACTTCTTTGAGCTTTGATTTTCCAGCCTGCCGCAAGCGCCGTGTGGCGGCTGATTTTTCGGGTGGCGAGATCACCAGCAACGGCGGGGTTCTGCTGCTGCGGCAGGCGGACCGGCTGTCGGGGTTGACGGCTTGCGTTGCGCGCCGCCTGATCGATGCCCGGCAGCGGGGCAAGGTCGAGCATGATTTTGCCGCCATGCTGCGCCAGCGGGTGTTCGCCCTGGCGCTGGGCTACGAGGACGTCAACGACCACGCGGAGCTTCGCCACGATCTCGCCTTGCAAACGGCGGCGGAGCGGGACCGCGCCCTGGCCAGCCCGTCGACCCTGAGCCGCTTCGAGAACGCCGCCGGCCGCGCCTGGGCGTGGAGCATCCACGGGGCCTTGGTGGAGGGCTTCATCGCCTCGCATTCGGAGGCCCCCGAGGAGTTGATCCTCGACTTCGACACCACCGACGACGCGGTGCACGGGCGTCAGGAGGGGCGGTTCTTCCACGGCTACTACGACCACTACTGCTTCCTGCCGCTCTATGTGTTCCGCGGCGAGCGGTTGCTGGTGAGTTATCTGCGCCCGTCGAAGATCGACGGCGCCAAGCATGCCTGGGCGATCCTGGCGCTGCTGGTGAAAAAGCTCCGCCACGCCTGGCCGGAGGTGCGGATCGTCTTCCGGGGAGACTCCGGGTTCTGCCGTCACAAGATGCTCGATTGGTGCGACAGCCACGGCGTCGGCACCATCGTCGGGCCAGCCAAGAACGCGCGGCTCAACGATCTCGCCGCGCCGTGGATGGAGATGGCGGCTCAAGGCTTCGCCGGCACGGGCCTCAAGCAGCGCCTGTTCGGCGAGTTCGCTTACGCCGCCGGGACCTGGAAACGGACACGCCGGGTGATCGCGCGCATCGAGCATGGCCCCAAGGGCGCCAACCCGCGCTACATCGTCACCAACCTCGAAGGCGAAGCGCAAGAGCTCTACGAGACGCTCTACTGCGCCCGCGGCGACATGGAGAACCGCATCAAGGAGCAGCAGCTCGACCTGTTCGCCGACCGCACCAGCTGCCACCGGTGGTGGCCCAACCAGTTCCGCCTGTTGCTCTCGAGCCTCGCCTACACGCTGCTTGAGACGATCCGCCGCATCGGGCTCAAGGGAACCGAGAGGGCCCGCGCCCAAGCCGGCACTATCCGCTTGAAGCTGCTCAAGATCGGCGCCGTGATCCTGCGCAACAGCCGCCGGGTACGCTTCCACCTGTCCAGCGCCTGCCCCGACAAGGCCCTGTTCATGCTGGCCGCCGAAAGGCTCACCCCGGGGTAGCCGCCCAACGCGGTTCCAAACCCGAGCCCAAAACCGCCGTCGCGCCAGACGGGCTCCAGCGTTCGCCCGGAATCAAGTCGGTGGCCCGGAAACTGCAAAAAACCTTCACCACGCCACGCCGGGAACAGCCCGATTGCGGCAAAAACGGCTTTACTCTTCCAAGCCACCCTCGATAAACCCAAAATCCAGCGATTGCCCAGCTTCATGAAATATCCGGGCTAACACCGTAGGTCGTAAGGCGGTTGTCAAAATACTCTTGGTCGAGTTGTCTCAGGTTCCGACCAGAATTCTTCCAAATCACCACACCGATCGCGAATACCTCCCGTGGACTACGGGGACAAGCCCGCAGCCGCCAGGTGGTCCTTTTTACATCGCCACGCTGGTCCCTTTTTGCTCCGCCGTTGACAGAAGGCGCCAATGGGCTCATGGGTTCTGATTAATGCTCGTTGGTATCAGTTTGCTCTGACACGGCCCATCGGGTATCGTGGAACGGGCGCTGGTCAATGCACGCCACCCGTACCGGGGCGCAAATCAGGGGGAGATGGACAATGGCGGCGTCCTCCGGCGGTGAGCGGGAACACGATCGGCAAGCCGCCCTCGATGCTCTTCACGCCGATGTCGAGGCCAATAACATGGCGGGATATTGGGCCGTCGATACATCGCTGAAGCACGATGAAGACCGCCAGGTCAGGGACGCCAAAAAAGCCGTTCCGTTTCTCTGGAAATACGAAGAGGCGATCAAACCCCTGCTGTATCGCTCGGCCGAACTCATCACGACGGAAACATCGGATCGGCGGTCGCTGGTCATGGTCAATCCGGGATTGGCCCCCAAGCGCGCAACCACGACGACGCTTTATACGGCCTATCGTATCAACGACTCCAAGGACGTCATGCCGGCGCATCGCCATTCGCCCAACGCCATCCGGCTTGGGCTGACGGGCAAGCAGAATTTCACCGGCATCGAGGGCGAGGATATTACGTTCGGCCGTGGCGATCTCGTCCTCACGCCCCATGATACCTGGCACAACCACGGCAACCTGGGCGACGAGCCCGCCGTCAACCTCAGTATCCTGGACCTGCCCTTGGCGGAAACTCTGAACTCGATCTATTTCGAGCACGACTATTCCGAGGAACGCGATGGCGAGAAGCTGCTAGTCGCCGAACAATCGAGGCGATTTACCGACAATTACTCCCATGACGTCTACAGTCACGGCGGTTACCTGCCGCGATTCGTTTCCCATCATCGTGGCGCGGGCAGTGCCTCGCCCATGTTCGTCTATCGCTGGGAAATCATGCGCGAGATGCTGGATCGGTTCATGTCGTGGGATGGCGATCCCTACGAAGCCATCATGGTTGAATATATCGACCCGGTAAACGGCGGTCCGGTGTACAAGACCATGACGTTTTTCGCCCAGTTGCTGCGCGCGGGCGAGCGCACGCGACCCATGAAGCAAAACGCCAGCCTGGTATGCACGCCCATGGAGGGTGCCGGTTACAGCATCATCGAAGGACAGCGATTCGACTGGGGGCTCAACGATACCCTGGCGATTCCCGGCGGAAACTGGTATGAACATGTCAATCGCTCGGACTCCGAACCTGCGGTGCTCTTTATCGGCAGTGACGAGCCGACCCTGAAAGCCCTGTGTTTCTATCGTAAGTTCGGCAAAACCGAATCCGGGGATGTCGTCCAGTTGGCCTGACGGCCGGCCGAACAACGTGCGCGCTTATGGAATTCGTTGAATGACCCAGGCATTGGACGACCCAGGCTAAGAATGACACAGGCTAAGAATATAAAGCTGCTGTCTCACATCGACTGTCCCGGCGGCGGGCAGGTGTGGATGGATGGCACCACGTTGTACGTTGGCCACATGCGTCAACCGGCCGGCACGACGATCATCGACATGTCCGATCCTGCAAACCCCCGCCAGATCGCGCAGCTCGACCTGCCGGAGGGTTGGCATTCCCACAAGGTGCGGGTCGCCAATGACATCATGGTGGTCAATCACGAAAAAAACGGCGACACCGGCGATCCCGAGTTTGGCGGCGGCCTGGCGATTTACGATGTGAAGACGCCGGGCGAACCCAAATTGATCACCAAATGGGTGACCCCCGGACGCGGCGTCCACCGCTACGATTTCGATGGCCGTTATGCCTACATCTCGCCCACGGTCGAGGGCTATATCGGCAACATCGTGATGATTCTGGACCTCCGGGACCCGGCAAATCCGCAAGAGGTCGGTCGCTGGTGGATCCCCGGCCAATGGCAAGCCGGTGGCGAAGCGTACCCGTGGGACGACTGGACCCCGCCGCGTTGCCACCATCCCATGCGGCGCGGCGATCGCCTGTATGTAAGCTATTGGCATCATGGATTTTTCATCCTCGATATCAGCGACATGTCGAAGCCGTCCCTGGTCTCGGCGGTCAACACGAGCAGGTCGTTTCCGCACCCCACCCATACCTGTCTTCCCATGCCCGAGCGCTTGAAGGGGCGCGATATCATGATCGTCGCCGATGAAGACGTGGCGAAACTGTGGGATTGCGCGCCGGCGTTCACCTGGATCTATGACATTACCAACGAGGCGAACCCGACCGCGATCGCGACGTTTCAAGTCGAGGGGCTTGATGTCGACGGCGCCCCGCAACCGCCGATGACGGGATGTCATCAACCGTCGGAGCGCTTCTCGAGCAGCGTCATTCCGTTTGCCTGGTTTGCCCAGGGCCTGCGGCTTATCGACATTGCCGACCCGTTCCAGCCAACAGAGGTCGGCTATTTTATTCCCGACGTTCCCGCGGGTTATAAGCGTCCGTCATCGAACGACGTAACGATTGACGATCGCGGCTTGGTGTATCTCCTTGATCGCCAACATGGGATCGACGTTCTCGAGACAACCGTACTGTAGAGGGGACATAAGCTTCATATGCCAGAGAACAAACAGCGGCGTCGCCATGACGTGGTGCCGATCGGCGAGAAAAATCCGAATCTGCCGTTTCATCCCGGCATTCGGGCCGGCGATTTCATATTCGTATCGGGCCAGGTTCCAAAGGGCGCCGACGGCAATATGTTCACGGCCACGATCGAAGAAGAGTGCCGCCGGACGATTGAATCCATACGACGTGTCCCGCGGGCCGGCGACGCCGACCCGCGGGACATCGTCCGGATTACGGTGTATCTGAAAGATACGAGGGATTTCGGTCGCTACAACCGTGCTTTCGCCGAATTTTTCCCGGATGGAATGTTGGCGCACACCACCATCCAGGCACGCGCGGCGATCAATACGAAAATTGAAATGGACGCAATCGCCTATAAGCCGCTGGCGACGTGAGTGGTGTGCGGTCAAAGGCCAGGGGAGAGATAGAGGTAATGTATAAAGTACTCGGGCGCGCAACGTCGGGAAATGTCCAGAAGGTGCTTTGGGCATTGGAGGAACTCGGCCTGGCGTATGAGCGCGAGGACTATGGCCGCCAGTTCGGCAATACCGGCGGCAATTACCTTTCCCTGAATCCGACCGGTAAGGTGCCGACGCTGATCGACGGCGACTGTGTCATATGGGAATCCAACAGCATCGTCCGCTACCTCTGTGCGAAGGCCGGCAGCGGGTTGCTCCCGTCCGATCCAGCGGCCCGGGCAAAAGCCGAGCTCTGGATGGACTGGCTGCTGGCGTCGCTTAATGCCCACTACGTCGACGTCTTCAAGCAGTCCAAGAAGCCCGAAGACGAACGCAGCCCCGATTTGGCGAAGATGGGCGAGGCGCTGGCCACCCAATTGACGCTGCTCGACGATCACTTGGCCAACAACGAATGGTTGGGTGGTTTCGCGATGACGATGGCGGATATCGCGCTGGGCCCTATCGTTAATCGATGCTTGGGCTTCCCGGTCGATTTGCCGGCGTTGAGCAACCTTCGCCGCTGGCACGAAACGATTTCCGGCCGCGCGGCGTATCAAAAAACCGTGGCCGCCTAGGACGCCATTGCAACATGCGGATATAGATCGAACCATGACAACCGCCGCCGTCATTGGCTTGGGCTCCATGGGCCCAGGAATCGCCGCCACCTTGTTGCGTGGGGGGATGATCGTTCGCGCCTGCGACACCGACCCCCAGGCGTTGGAAAACGCACCCGCTCTGATTGCCGCGGCCAACACCGTGCTCGACGCCCTCGACACGCCGGACAAGAGTGACGGCGGCGAGGTCATGGTGACCGGCGACCTGGCGCGCTGCGTCGCGGGCGCCGATCTGGTCATCGAGACGATACCCGAGGATCTCGACCTCAAGCTCGGGCTGTTGGAGCGCCTCGACCGGTTGGTGTCGCCGCGCTGCGTACTGGCCAGTGATTCATCGGGCATCCCGGTCGGCAAGCTGCAGGCAAAGGTATCGCACCCCGGCCGGGTGATCGGCATGCATTGGTCGAACCCACCGCATATCATTCCCATGATTGAGGTGATCGCCGGGGAGAAAACCGATCGATCCGTCGTCGACTGGATGGTGTCGACGATCAAGGGGCTCGATCTCGTCCCCGTCGTGGTCAAGAAGGACGTCCCCGGATTCGTCGAGAATCGCGTCCTCTACGCCCTGCTGCGCGAAGCCGTCGATCTGGTGGAGCGGGGCGTCATCGATGCCGAGAACCTCGATACCTGCGTCTCCTGGGGCATTGGCTACAAGCTCGCGGTGATCGGACCCATGGCGCTGCTGGATATGGCGGGGTTGGATATTTACCAGGCGGTTGGCGGCTACCTGAACAGGGAACTTTGCAACCGCGAGGATGTCGGACGATTCATCACGGACCGGACCGGCGCGGGAAATTTGGGCATCAAAACCGGAGGAGGCGTGTACTCCTACACTCCAGAAGGAATCGAAAAATTACAGAGTGCACGCGCAAAAACGCTGGTCGCGGTTCGTAAGGCGTTGGAAGCGGGTTAGGTGGGTCTGACAACGGAAACGATGGTTGTCGGGTATTTTCGTATCGTCTAAACAAGGAGACCTGGAGAATGACGAAATTTGGCAAACGATTTGGAATAGGGGCCATTATCCCGGCCGCTATCGTGGCGGTTTCCGTGGTCGCGGCGACCACGGTGTTCGCGGCTGAAGTCAACAAGATCGCGATCCTCGTGCCTGAAGAAGGCACGGATTTCGGATGGAACCAACAAGGGGTCGACGCCGCCCGGGCGGTCGCCGAGAAGTACGGCCTGGAGTTCGTCTCGGCGGAAGGGCTTGGGTACGGCGATATTCGCCCAACGCTTCGCGAACTGGCGGAAGAAGGGGTCGATTTGATGATCGCCCACGCCAGCGGCTACAATACGGCGGCGCCGGAAATCGCCATCGAGACCGGAGTCGCGGTCGCGGTTGTCGATACACCCGACGCCATCAAGAAGGGCTTGATCGCGGACTATACCCTGAGCGGCCGTGAAGGGGCCTATCTGGCCGGCGTCATGGCGGCCGAGATGTCGCGCTCGGGCACTCTGGGCATCGTCGTATCGGGCGAACCGCCTTCGTGGAACTCCCAGTCGGCGGCCTTTGCCATGGGCGCGAAGGCCGAGAACAGCGCCATCAAGCTCATCTATGCGGTGATCGGCCCCGCCGCCTATGGCGACGCCGCTGGTGGCCGTCGTGTCACGGCGTCTGTTATTTCGGCCGGCGCCGACATCATCTTCGGCCAGGGAAACGGTTCCAGCTTTGGCATGATCCAGGCCGTGGAAACGGTCAAGGCGGTCGATGGCGGCAAAGTGATGTTCATCGACGTGATCGGCGACAAGTCGAGCCTGGACAAGGGGCATCTGTTGTCATCCGTAATTTGGGATATGATTCCGGTGTACAGCGCCATGATCGAGGATTTGAGAAACGATACATTCGGCACCCGCGGGTATGGCATCGGCCTCAGCGACAATTCCGTTCGCCTGCTGAAAACGCCATATATTCCGGCTGATGTTTGGAGCGACCTCATGACCATGCGTGACGAGATCATCAATGGAAGCCTGACGGTCGAGGAAATCTCCGACGCGCAGGAAGTCCGTGAATTGATGTCATCGGTCGATATCGGCGAGGGTTGATCCGCTCTCCTCAAGAACGGGTTGGGGCGGCTTTCACGCCGCCTCGACCTGTTTTCTCTTGGCTATGACGCGTCGGACGTCGGCGCAGGCAGATGACACGCAAATCGAACCTGGCTATTGAATTAGAAAACATCAGCAAGGCGTTTCCCGGCGTATTGGCCAGTGACGACGTGTCTCTTCAGTTCCGATATGGCGAAATTCACGCCCTGTTGGGGGAGAACGGCGCGGGTAAATCCACCCTGATTTCCATGTTGTCCGGCCTTTTGCAACCCGATCGCGGACAGATTTTTGTCAACGGCGAAGCGGTCGCATTGCACTCGCCCAGAGAAAGCCTCGATCAGGGGATTGGCACGGTTTTCCAACATGTGTTGCTTGTGCCGACCCTGTCGGTCATCGAAAACCTGATGCTCGGCGGCGGCTGGAGACAACGCTTCGACCGCGCCGCCAGTTTAAAGCGGTTCGAGGAACTCTCTGATTTGCTGGCGGTTGCGATCGGCCCCGACGTCGCGGTCGGCGAGCTGTCCCTAGGCCAGCAGCAACAGGTGGAAATAATGCGCGCCTTGTGGCGTGGCGAGGGCGTTCTCATTCTCGACGAGCCAACATCCATGCTGACCCAGCAGGGGGTCCACGAGTTGTCCCAGGTCATGAGGCGGCTGCGCGAAAACCGCGTCGCGTTGATTTTCGTGACCCACAAACTCAGGGAAGCCTACAATTTATGCGATCGGATTTCCGTGCTCCGGCTCGGCCGCGTCGTCGGGAGTATCGCGCCCGAGCGTTTGCTCGGCATGAACGAGCAGGAGACGATCGATGAAGTGATTTCCATGATGTTCGCCCGCGAGGAGGGCCACGACCGGGATGCCGAGGTTCTGCTCGCCAGCGGGTCTCCGAAAAGGCGGCGAACCGCGGCCGATCCCTCTACGCCGGCGGTTCTCTCGGTAAGCAATGTAGCGACGACCGGCAGGGCCGGAGAATGCCCGCTGCGTGACATTAATCTCGACGTGCATGCCGGAGAAGTTCTCGGCATAGCCGGAATCGATGGCAATGGGCAGAAACATCTGGCCGAGGTAATCGCCGGTCAACGGCCGGTGTCCAGCGGTATGATCCGCCACAACGACATCGACATAACCGGACAAAAGGTACCCGCGCGGCGTCGGCTGGGGATCAACTATCTGACCGACGAACGCTTGGGAGAGGGCACGGTCACGACCCATTCGGTCGCGACCAACCTGATCTTGAAAGCGATCGGCGAAGCGCCCCACTGGCGTTGGTGGCTGACACGCTGGGGCAGCATTCACGCCGAAGCCCGGCGGATAATTCGCGACCATGATATCCGGACACCCTCCGAAACCACACTGATCGGGCGCCTGTCGGGCGGCAATATTCAAAAAACCCTGCTTGCCCGCGAAACATCGGTTGGCGTGAACGTGGCGATTTTCAACAAGCCGACACATGGCCTGGATATGCAAAACACCCGGTTCGCGCGCGATCGCATCCGCGACGGCGCGATCCGGGGCATCGCGACCATCGTAATCTCGACCGAGTTGGACGAGCTGATCGAATTATGCGACCGGATCGGGGTCATGTACCAGGGACGTTTGGTCGGGGTCATCGATAACGACGAGGGCGCCGAAAAGAAAATTGGCCTGCTGATGACAGGGGCCGCCACCGCATGATTCGGGAACGTGAAAATCACACGCCATTGGCCGAGGCCCGCGATAACATCGTCGGCGAGGGCGCGATGGCCGCCGCGCGAATCATGCTGCCTATCCTGCTCGCCCTGATCGTTGGCGGCTTGATCCTGATCGCGCTGGGTAAAAACCCCATCGAATACTACTGGTATGTCATACGGCGGGGATTGTTGAGCCCGACCGGGTTCCAGGCGACGATCGTTCGCATGGCCCCGCTGCTGTTCATTGCCGCCGGGTTGATCGTCTCGTTCCGCGCCGGAATCTGGAACCTGGGCACGGACGGCCAGTTTCTGCTCGCCGCGGCGATTGTCGCGGCGCTTTCACCGGTGCTGAGCCCGATCATGCCGATTTGGCTGGTGTTCGTGGTGTGCTTCTCGGTTGCCGCGGCGGTCGGCGCCGGGTGGGCGCTGATCCCGGCATTTCTGAAGGCCAACTACGGAATCAACGAGATCATCACCACGCTGATGATGACGTTTCTAGGCATCAGCTTCGCCAATGTGTTGATCAAGATACCGTTTAACGACCCCAGCACCACCGTGCCGCAAACCGCGACCCTCGCGGTCGAGGACCGATTGCCGAGGCTGTTCGATACCCCGGTCCATATCGGCGTGGTGTTGGCCGTGGTCGCGGTGATCGGGGTCCACGTCATGATGACGCGGACATCCTTGGGATTGAAGCTGCAAATTGTCGGCGCCAACCCCAGGGCCGCGATCCATGCCGGGTTGAAGGTACCGCTCCTGACCTACGCGGCCTTCTGCATCAGCGGGGCGCTCGCTGGCCTTGGTGGCGCGGTGGAGATTCTTGGTGTGTGGGGAACCATGCGCGCGGACTGGAATCCGGCGTACGGGCTGCTGGTCGTGCCGCTCGTCTTCCTGGCGCGGTTCCATGGCATTGGCTCCATCGCCATCGTGCTGTTTTTTGCCATATTGATGATCGGTGGCGAGAGCGCGTCGCGCCGGCTGGGGGTGCCGCAATCCTACACCCTGGTGCTCGTTGCGTTGCTTCTCATATTCATGGCGCTGGTTGAATTTCTCGACCACCGCTGGCGACGAATGAAGACCTCGTAAGACCATGGCCGATCTGCTCACCGTCGCCTTCATCACCTCACTCCTGCTCGGCGCCGTCGCCGCTGGGGTTCCGTTGCTGCTTGCGGGCATCGGCGAACAAATGTCCGAAAAGGCCGGCGTGTTGAATATCGGCATCGAGGGGATGATGCTGTTTGGCGCCTATACCGGGTTCTGCGCGGCGTTCTACCTCGATTCATTCTGGTATGGATTCCTCTTCGGCGGGCTCGGCGGCATGGCTGTCGCCTCGCTCATGGCGGTGTTCTGCGTGTGGTTGAACATGAACCAGATCGTCATCGGCATTGCCTTGACCATCGGGGCGGAGGGGCTGACCGCGCTGCTCCATCATTTCCAGTTCAGCCGCAGCTACCCGCGTCTGTCGGCGGCCGATACGCTGGCCATCCCCGGCTTGAGCGAAATTCCGGTCATCGGGCCGGTGTTGTTCAATCAGCACGCCGTCGTCTATCTCAGCATCATGTTCATGCTGTTCCTGATCTGGGCGTACAAACGCACGTACATCGGCCTCAATCTCCAGGCCGCCGGGGATAAGCCCGCCGCGCTCGATGTCGCCGGCATCGACGTCCGCGTGACCCGAACCGGCGCCGTGCTGGTCACCGGATTCTTGACAGGTGTCGGCGGCGCTTATCTGGCGAATATCGGCGCCGGTCTTTTTTTCCCGTTCATGACCGGGGGCGCCGGGTTCATCGGGCTGGTTCTCGCCATGCTGGCCCGTGGCAAACCCCACTGGGTGCTTTATGGCGCGATTCTCTTCGGCATGAGCCTGTCGCTGACCACGGCGCTGCAGGTCGCCGGTTTCAACATTCCGACCGACGTTGTGCAAATGCTGCCATTCGCTATGGTGATACTGGTGTTGATCGTTTTAGGGCGCAACAGCCGCCTGCCGGCGGCTTTGGGATTGCCGTACGTCCGCGGTGAACGTTGATGGGTGTATCATAATTGGGAATTGAAACAGGGAGACGTTCGATGTCCGAGACGAAGGTGTATATCCTCGATGGAGGTTCACTGGTGATTGACGGTTTCCACGCTTTTTGGAACCGGGGGCCCGGCGGTGAACATAGATTTCCAGCCTATTCCGTTCTCATCGACCATGCCGACGGACTGTACATGTTCGATACCGGATACGACTACGACCATGTCCAGAAAGCCCTGCCGTTCGAGCTGCCGCTACAGACCGAGGAACAAACCATTCCGGGACAGCTCGCCAAGGTCGGCAAGCGTCCGGAGGACATCAATTACGTCATCAACTCGCACTATCATTTCGACCACTGCGGCGGAAACAAATACCTCACCACCGCCTGCACCATATGCCACTCGGCCGAGTTGGAAGCGTGTAATTGCCCGCAGCCGTTCGAAATGCTGGGATACTCGGATATGACCTTCTCATCGGAGATCGCGCGGAATCAGGCCGAGAAGCTGCAGAAGGAACTCGATCCCGAACTCGATATCTTTACGCCGACGTTCGAGACCTTTTCCGGCGATCAGGAGATCGCCAAGGGGCTGTGGCTGTTCGAGACGCCGGGGCATACGGCCGGGCACTACAGCATGATGGTCGAGCTTTCAAACCGCCGCCCCATACTGTTTACGGCGGATGCATGCTACAGCCAGAAAAACATGGATATGATGTGTATCACTAGCTTCCACTTGGATCCTGTCGCCAGTCTCAACTCGATGAAGAGATTGCAGGAATTGGCGAAAAAACACGATGCGGAGCTTCTCTATTCCCACGATCCGGACAGTTTCCCCGATTACATAAAGGCGCCGGGTTACTATTCGTGACCGGATAGGGACGTCCGCTCCACGACGCCGGCAACCCGCGCCAAACCGGCGCGGGCCGTCATGTTTCGGGAGACCCGGCGCCGCGAAGAGTCGGCTACCAGCGCACCATGCCGGCGTCGACGTTGATGATTTGCCCGGTGATCCGGTGGGCCTCGGGCGACGCCAGGAACACCACCGCCGGGGCGATGTCCTCGGGTTTGTTGCGCCCCTTGATGGGCTGTAGCATTTCGACGAATTCGAACGCTTCCTTGTGACGCGTTTCCTGAACCCCTTCCGTATCGGTCAGGCCGGGCGTCACGCCATTGACGGTGATTTTGTATGCGCCCAATTCGGTGGCAAGCGAACGGGTCAAACCGAACACGCCGCCCTTTGCCGCGATGTAGGCGCACATATTCGGCGTGCCGGCGAATATGGTGTTCGAAATAATATTGACGATGCGGCCATAATCACGCTCGCGCATCATGTCCGACGATGCCCGGGACATGAGAAACGTGCCGTCCAGATTGACCCGCATGATCTTGCGCCAATGCTCGAAATCGACGTCGTCCCAGGCGATAAAGGGCACGATCGCCGCATTGTTCACCAGGACATCGAGGCGGCCGCAATCGGCCTTTACCTTGGCGTGAAGGGCGCTCACCTGTTCGGCCTCGCCAATGTCGCAGGCGACCGCGAACGAGCCATTACCACAGGCTTGCGCCGTTTCCCTGGCGCCATCGAGATTGATGTCGGCGACGACGATGCGGGCTCCCTCGGCGGCCAGCTGGCGCGCCACAGCACGGCCGATGCCCCGGGCGGCCCCGGTGACGATGGCTGTTTGATCGATGAATCGTGTCATGAAATTCCCTCGTGCGCTACGCGTTCGTGAGTTGGCGCGGTCCGGATCGATCCGCCATTATCGCGCGTCGGCTTCGATCACGCCGAGGGCCGCTTCGACACCGGCCCCGACATCCACCTTGTGACCGATGTGATTGAGCGCGCCGCCGAGCGCCGTAATGGCGACCGTGGCGTAGATCGGCTGCGCGACCATGCCCATGTGACCGATCCGGATCAGTTTTCCGGCGGTTTCATTGCGCCCCGCGGAAAACACCACGCCGTACCGGTTCCGCGCGGCCTGGCGCAATTCCGCATCCGCCACGCCGTCCGGGATTCGCACGGCGGTGGTGGTGTCCGCGGCGATGCTTTCGTCGGCCGCCCACAACTCGCACCCCATGGCCTGAACACCGGCGCGACATGCCCTGGCGGTCAATGAGTGGCGCGCCCAGACGTTTTCGGGGCCTTCCTCGAGATAATTGTCGATGGCGGCGTCCAGCCCATTGATTTCGGCGACCGACGGCGTGAACGGAAATGCTTCGTCCCGGCTCCAGGCGTCTTTCCAGTCCGACAGGCTCAACACCGACGCGGACGGCGCGTCGCGGTTTTTTTCAATATGCGCCCATGCGCGTTCGCTGACATGCATGATGGTGAGTCCCGGCGCGCCTCCCAGGCATTTGCCCGGCCCGGTGATGAAAACGTCGGCGCAACAATCCTCGGGATGAATGTCCATGCCGCTCCACGAAGAGACGGCATCGACCAGCAGGAGCGCGCCGTGGTCGCGAATGACGGGGCCGATTTCCTTCATGGGATTGATCGTGCCAGACGGGGTGTCATGGTGCACCGCCGAGACGATGGTTACATCCGGGCGAGCCTTCAGCGCGTCCGCGACCTGTTCGGCGGTCAGCGATTCATTGTAGGCGACCTCGACCTCGACAAGCTCCTTGCAATAGCGCCTCGCCCAGTAGCCAAATCCCTTGCCGTAGACGCCCGATACGAGATTCAGCACCACGTCGTCCTTGGATATCAATGACGCGGCGCCAGCCTCCAGGCCGGGCGCCGGTTCGACGGACAAAATCAGCGCCGGCTCTTCGACCCGCAGGGCGCGCGCGGTCTTGATTGCCACGGCTTCGTAAAACTCTTGAAAGTTGGGGTCATAGTCGTACTGGACGGGGCTGGACATGGCGCGAAGAACGCGCGGGTAGACGCCGACGGGCCCGGCGGAAAGCGTAATCGCCGGCGCAAATTTCCAACCGTCGCCAATTGGTTCACGGGCCATCGATCTGTCACTCCCCGTCGACCTCGTTTTGCCAATTCGTATCACGAATGGGCCCTTTAGGTCAAATTGGATCGGCAAATAACTTGTTGACAACACAAAACAATAATACGATGTGGACGGTGCCAGCATTTGTTTTGTACCAATCAAGCGAGCGATGGGATCATGGGGGCTGGTTTGCGACCCGATTTCATCATTGTGGGGGCTGGAACCGCGGGCTGCGTGCTCGCCCGCAGGCTGTCCGAGGATCCCCGAATTCGGGTCACCTTGCTTGAGGCGGGCGGTCCCGCCACCGATCCGGATATCGCCGACCCCAGGAAGTGGCCATTTTTTGTCGGCGGCGATCTGGATTGGGGCTTCAGTACGGTGCCGCAGATGCACACCGATGGACGGGTGCATGACTGGCCACGCGGGCGGGTCATGGGTGGAACCAGCAGCATAAACGCCATGGCGCATGTCCGCGGTCATCCCAGCGATTTCGATCATTGGGCGGCAAACGGTTGTGTCGGGTGGGGATATGGCGGTCTGCTGCCCTATTTCAACCGTTCCGAAACATCGCCCCATGGACCGTCGCCATACCATGGCGATAGCGGGCCGCTACGCCTGATGCAGCCGGATGACCCACACCCACTGACCCGATGTTACATGGCCGCCGCGATCGATCGCGGGTGCGAGCCGACCGATGAACACAACGGGCGCCGCATGGCGGGGCCGACGCTGAATACCCTGACGATCGTCGACGGCAAGCGCCTGAGCGCGGCCGATGCATACCTCGATCCGGTTCGCGACCGCGATAATCTGGTGGTTATCGACCGCTGCATGGTCGAGCGGCTGTTGGTGGAGAGCCCGGGCCGCTGCCATGGCGTCGTCTATCGGCGCGATGGCCGGCGCCGGGAATTGCGGACCGACGGCGCCGTCATCCTGAGTTGCGGCGCAATTGGCTCTCCTCAGGTATTGTTGCGCTCCGGCATTGGCCCGGCGGACGATCTTCGCGATCTCGGAATTCAGGTTCGGGCCGATCTTCCCGGCGTCGGGAAAAATCTTCACGATCACTTGTTAAGCGGCGGAAATGTATATCTTTCCCGGCGCCCCATTCCCCCGACCCGATACCAGCACTCGGAATCCTTGCTCTATGTTCATCGCGGTTCAAAATGCGCCGCGCCGGAGATGATGTTTGCCTGTGTCGTCCTGCCGGTTGTGACGGAGTGCTTCGCGCCGCCCGAACCGGGCTCGGCCTATACCATCATGTATGGCGTCACGGCGCCCAGGAGTCGCGGGGCGATTCGCCTGCGATCCGCCGAGCCGGACGCCAAGCCGTTGATCGACCCGAACTATCTGTCGCATCCCGACGATCGCTCGGTCTATGTGGAAGCACTTGATTTCGCCCGCGATCTTGGCGCTTCAGGCGCATTCGACGAGTGGCGCGACCGCGAGCTTCTGCCCGGCTCCCCGATCACCTCGATGGCCGAAAGGGAAGCCTTTAACCGCCGCGCCGCCCATACCCATCACCATCCGGTCGGCACCTGCCGGATGGGGGGTGGTCCGGATGCCGTTGTTTCGCCGGGTCTCTTGGTCGTGGGGGTCGACAATCTGTATGTTGTCGATGCATCCGTTATACCGAGTATTACGACCGGACCCATCAACGCGGCGATCGTCGCCATCGCGGAACGCGCGAGCGACCTTCTGCTCGGGCGGCTACTCCCGGCAGCGGCGGCGCCATGCGAATAGCGGCGCTTGTGGTTTTTCTGACGATGACGGGCTGTGCATCTTCGGTCGACGACTTTGGGCCGGAAGAAGACACCCGTCCCGTGCGTCTTCGGATCACCAATGCCGGCGCGGATGACCCGCTCCGCTGCTTGTTGAGCATGGCGCATTTCATCACCCGCGACATTGCCCTGATTGCCGCCGGAGACCACGTCGACATCGACCTTCGGCGAGGCGTGGAAAGCGGTACCCTCTACTATCGGGAAGACACCACCGTGCCGATGGCGGTCGAGAACCTGTATTGCGGCATTGATCGGGCATGGGCGGAAACAAGGGTCGATCTGGACCTGTCGGCGTTACGGCGCGGCAACGGCGTAAGCCACGATGTGGCGTGCAGGGCAGACGGCGAGTTGGTCTGCACGGCCGAGATCGATGGTTGAAACCGAGCCCGCCACACCGCCGTATCGCGGCCCGGGGGGAGAGAGATAAATGCCACGTACATCGACATTCGATTACATCGTTATCGGCGCGGGGTCGGCCGGCTGCACGCTGGTGAACCGGCTTTCGGAAGACCAGGATGTCGCCATCCTGTTGCTCGAAGCTGGAGGATGGGACCGCGATCCCTGGATTCACATACCCTTGGGCTGGGGAAAAATTCTCCAAAAGCGCCTGCATGACTGGATGTATTTTTCGATTCCCGAGGACAGTGTCGGTGGCCGAGCGGTCGAATGCGCCCGAGGCAAGGTAATCGGCGGCTCATCCTCGATCAACGCCATGGCGTATGTGCGTGGAAACCGGGGGGATTATGCCCGATGGGCGGCCTCGGGGCTCGCGGAGTGGTCGTATGAGAAGGCGCTTCCCTATTTTCAGAAGCAGGAAACCTGGGAAATGGGCGGGGGCAGCTTTCGCGGTGGCGACGGCCCTCTGAACACACAGTTTTGCAAGTACCAGGACTCGCTTCTCGATGGATTTTCCGAAGCCGGTCTCACCGCCGGCCATGGCTGGACCGACGACTACAACGGCGCGCGACAGGAAGGGTTTGGCCGGTTGCAGATGACCATCAAGAATGGCCGCCGTTGCAGCGCCGCCACGGCTTACCTGCGTCCGGCGATGAAGCGCGGCAACATCAGGGTCGAGGTCAATGCGCTTGCCCATCGCATCATCTTCGATGGCCACCGCGCCGTCGGGGTGGACTATGTCCAAAACGGTCGGAACGTCGTGGCCTACGCCGGCCGCGAGGTGATTCTGTCCGGCGGCGTGATCAATTCGCCGCAACTGCTCATGCTGTCCGGCGTGGGGGATCCCGGGGAGCTTGCCCGACATGACATCGCGGTGAAGGTCGCCTTGCCCGGCGTGGGCAAGAACCTGCAAGACCACGTGTCGGTCATGCTGATGTACCAACGCAAGGAGCCCGGCCCATTTCATCATATGATGCGGGTCGATCGTATCGGGCGTGAATTGGCCCGGGCCTACGTGTTTGGAACCGGGTTCGCCGCCGATGTGCCGGGCGGGGTCACGGCATTCCTGAAGAGCCGCGAGGCGCTGGCGTTGCCCGATATCCAGCTCTTGTTTACCGCGGCGCCCTTGGGGGCGTGGCCCTATTTCTCGCCCTTTAAAAAACCATTCAAGGATGGATTTGCCTGTCGAATCGTCATGGTGCGCCCGCAAAGCCGTGGCTCGGTATCCTTGACCTCCGATGATCCATCGACCCTGGCGCGCATTCATCAGAATTTCCTGTCGACCGATGGCGATTGGGCAACCCTGCGCGCCGGCGTGCGCATGGCGCGCCGCATCGCGCGACAGCCCGCGATGGCGCGTTTTATCGAGCGGGAAATCACGCCGGGTACGGACGAGTCACCGGATGCGGAGATCGATGGCCATATTCGCGCCACCGCCATGACGGTTCATCACCCACTCGGCACTTGTAAAATGGGTCTCGACAGCGACCCCATGGCGGTGGTTGACCAAGCCCTGCGTGTTCGTGGCACCGAAGGGCTGCGGGTGGTCGACGCATCGGTGATGCCGGACTTGGTTTGCGGCAACATCAATGCGCCGATCGTGATGATCGCCGAGAAAGCCGCCGACC
>Ga0066376_10002212_pt1 | contig 18249 bp, 18 predicted proteins | sample Knorr_S15_td_Bot_FD_77009 | JGI IMG/M metagenome (GOLD analysis project Ga0066376, IMG submission 77009) | Marine microbial communities from Southern Atlantic Ocean transect - Knorr_S15_td_Bottom_ad_5009_LV_A | ecosystem: Environmental > Aquatic > Marine > Oceanic | place: Southern Atlantic... | reverse complement strand
GAACAGCGTCCTCTTCCATACGCTTTAATCTTTGCTTCAACCATGCTTCACGACGCTCAAGTGTCTCTTCCAAATCTTTTTCAGCATGTTTGGCAATTTGGGCCGCATGAGTTTCTGCGGTCTTTAAAATTCTTTTTGCTTCGCTCTCAGCTTCACGCTGTTTCCGCTGATATTGCGCCAACAACTCCTGTGCCTCAACACGAAGGCTTTCGGCTGTCTCAATGTCATTCTTGATCTTGTCTATTTTTCTATCCAAAGCGTCAAGAACGCTTTTTTTGCCAAGTCGATAAGCAACTACGACAAATACAGCAAAAGATAATAAAACCCAGACAGAGGTACTTTGAAATAATTCAATCATAAATTAAGCTGCCTTCTTATCCGCAACTTCGCCGCTAACATTGTTTACGACTTTTTTGATCTCAGCTTCTTTTACATCAAGATTAGAAAGTTTCTTCACAACATCACCCGTAATTTGCGTAACTATTGATTCGATATCTTTCATTGCTTCTGATTTTGCTTTGCTTAAGCTTTTCTCAAGCTTTTCCATTTCTTTCTCGGAACGCTCTCTAAAAGCAGCTGCCTGCGCAAGAGATTTTTCCTTAATTTCATTCTCAACACTTAAAGCCTGATCCGTTGCCTGTTGACGTGTAGCAGCAAGGTGAGATTCGTAATCAGCTTGCACTTTTTGCGCCTCTGAAGACATACGCTCAGCTTCTTCCATGTCACTTTCAACCTGATTGCGACGATTTTCAATCGTGGAAGACAAAGCAGGCAAAGTTTTACGTGAGAAAAACACATAAAGAATTGCATACATAATTGCCAACCAGAAAATCTGGCTTGGAAACCATGTGACATCAAATTGAGGAAGCCCCCCTGATCCATGCTCAGCCGCATGTTCCGCTGCCTCAGCTGCGGCGAGCGCAAATGATGCTGGCAACAGAGAAACAAGTCCGGCCGTCAGAATAAGGTGAGGGGCTTTCAACATTGCTTAAAGTCCTTAAAACTTGGGTTCGGATTAACCGAAAACAAGAACAAGTGAAATAACAAGTGCGAAAATCGCAAGAGCTTCTGTCAGTGCAAAAGTCAGGAAGAATTTCTTATCAAGAAGCTCGGCAGCACCAGGGTTACGGCCAACAGCTTCGTTATATGAGGCAAAAATCATACCTAGACCAAGACCAACACCTAGCAGAGGCAAAAGGGCGATTGCACCGGCCAAAAGTTTTACAGCTTCTAATTCCATTTTTTATCCTTCCTTAGATCAGCTTTAGTTTAAAGTTTTAGTTCAGTTTAACAGTTAAAATCGGTTTATACGTCTGGGGCGGAGTGTACACATTTTGCTTATGATTGCAACACTTCTCATACCAGATTTTTCTAATGTTCAAGTTCCAGAGCATCTTTCAGGTAAATACAGCTTAATACAGCAAACACATAGGCCTGAAGATAGGCTATCAACAATTCAAATCCAATAAGGATAGAATTGAACAACATCGGAACAAGTCCCGCAATCCAGCCTGCTGTGCCAAGAGCAAGTGCACTAACGCTAAAGGCCGCAAAAACCTTTAGCACAATGTGACCTGCCATCATATTAGCAAACAAACGAACAGATAGCGTTACAGGGCGCACAAAGAAGGACACAAGTTCAAGCGTGAATATAAGGGGCAAAAGCCACATGGGTGTCGACGGAGGAACAAACAACGTGAAAAAATGAAGCCCGTGTTTAATCAGTCCCAACACAATCACCATTGCAAATATCATTAAGGCAAGAGCCACAGTTACAATAATATGTGACGTATAAGTAAAGGAGAAAGGTAACAGCCCGAGAGAATTACCCATCATCACAACAACAAAGAGCGTGAAAATGAGCGGAAAAAACTTACGGCCCTTTGGTCCCATATTTTCCCGTATCATAGAGGCTATAAAATCATAAAGCATCTCAGAAGCCATCTGCAAGCGCCCCGGGATAAGTGCATGTGGTCTTACCGCAATCGTCAACATCACTATTGAAACAACAACACCAATCGTCATCCAGAGGGATGAATTGGTATAGGACACATCGATATTACCGATATGAAGCGGCACGATGGGTTGAATTTCAAACTGTTTCAGTGGATTTGCCATTTGTTATCTCCGTAAAGTTCACGCCGTTTTAACAGCTTGAGAGCCTCAAAGTAAATAGTTCCGTGTCTATTTACCTTCTTTTTTTCTTTTATGCAACTCTGCAAATCCTACAGAAGTGCCAATTTGTTGCGTAATTTTGTAAATATTCAGAAAACCGCTGCAGACCCCAAGCAAAAGAAAGATAATAAAGAAGAGGGGCTTCGTTTCAAAAAAGCTGTCTATTCCCCAGCCAATAAGCCCCCCGGCGACCAGCCCTACGAGCAATTCAGTGCCGGCGCGTATGCCAAGCTGCATATTATTTATATCTTCCTGATGCTCTTCTTCACGCTTCAAGGCCTCAGCCGTGGGCTTTCCAACGCCGCTATTACGTGCCTTTGAAAGCTTATCACTTAACTCATCAAGCTCGTCTTCATTATCTTGCATTGCTAAAAACCCCTATTCAGCTGCTTCCAAAAAATCCAGCTTCTGCTGCAGGTCAACAGATACCAGCTGGGAAATACCTCGTTCTGCCATTGTCACGCCATATAACCGGTCCATGCGAGCCATGGTAAGCCTGTGGTGTGTAATGACGATAAAACGTGTTTCGCCTGATTCGGCCATTTGCTCGAGGAGATTGCAAACGCGGTCTACGTTTGCATCATCAAGAGGCGCATCAATTTCGTCCAGCACACAAATAGGTGACGGTGTTGTCAGGAACATTGCAAAAATAAGCGCTATCGAAGTAAGCGTTTGCTCACCGCCTGATAGCAGGGAAAGTGACTGCAATGTCTTTCCTGGAGGCTCTGCAAAAATTTCAAGGCCAGCTTCCAGGACATCATCAGAATCCACCATTTCCAAATGCGCTTTGCCGCCATTAAACAGAGTATTGAACAGTTTCTGGAAATAACCGTTGATAACAGAGAATGCAGATTTAAGCCTTGTTCTTGCCTCATTATTTAACTTCGTAATAGCAGTGCGTAATTCATCAATTGCTTTTGTAAGGTCGTTTCGCTCTGTCAAAATATCGCCAAGCTGTGTTTCTATCTCTTCTGCCTCTACTTGCGCGCGCAAGTTAACCGGGCCGATCGCCTCGCGGTCACGTAATAGCTGGTCACGCTTGCGCCTTAAATCATCAGGTTTTTTGTCTTTGCTAAGCGTGCCGTCTTCCGCGCGCCAGGGCGCAATCAACTCAGCATTATTAGCCATGAGGTTTTTGACATTCATGTCAAAATTTTCTTCAACTGATTGCTCCACAGCTTGCAGTTGGTTTTGCGCTGCCTCCAATGTTGCCATCGCGCGACCACGTGCTTCGCGAGCATCCTGAAATTCTGTTTCCTTTTCTTTCAACCCTGAACGGGTTTCTTCAACCTCGGCTTCTACAGCTGCCAGCTTTTCAGCGTAAGTATTTTTACGCGAATCCAGCTCGCCAATACTGCTCAATATATCTTCTTTTTCTTTGAGTATTTCAGAAGGGCGGTTTTTAAGAGATTCCAGCTTCTCTTTCGACGTTTTCTCCCTCTCCGCAAATTTTTCAAGCTGATCGCGTGCACGGATCATTCTGTTTTTAAGGTTAATTCTCTCATCAGCAATAACGCGGAGCCTGATTTCGCGGCGCTTCCGCTCTCCTTCAATCTGCTCCAGTTCTGAACGCGCATTATGATATGTTTCGCTGGCTTCGTTATATTGAGCGTTCAGTGTCTCTATAAGTTCATCGCTATAACTTGAAGAATTATTTTCTATTTCTGCAAAAGCAGCTTTCGCAGTATTTAATTTGTCCGTCGCATCAGATATTCTATCGGTAAATGAAGCAATGATTTCAGATTTACGTGTACGTTCTTCAATCGTTTTGCGCGCATTTTCTTGCAATCTTTTTAAGTCACGAGTCCGTTCACGCAAATTCTCCTGCTTATCAGAGCGAAGTTGTCGTGTGACCTGTCTTTCTTTTTGCAGATTTTCCTGTCTATCAGAAAGAGTGGATACTTTGTCCTTTTGTGTCGTTAAAGCCTTTTCTTTTGCGCGCATTTCTTTCTCAAGCGTCTCAAGCCTGTTCTTCTGCTTCAACAAGGTTGATTGCGTATCGGGAGCGGCGGCGCGCACGTGATAACCATCCCACCGCCAAAAATCCCCCTCACGCGTAACCACTGACTGCCCGGCTTTAAGTTCTGAAGAAGCAGTTTCCGCTGCCGCCTTACTCTCGGCCAGGCCTGTCATCGCCAGGGCTGTTTTAAGTGCACCGGGTGCGTTAACAAATTGTGACAAGGGGGTTAAAGACTGGGGCAAAGTTGGCATATCATCATCTTTGACAGATGCCTCACTCCAATAGCTTTTAGCCTCTGTATCAGTTGCCGCCATCAACGCTTCGCCCAACGCTCTGGATAAAGCCAGTTCCGTTCCTGTTTGGGCTTTTATAGAATTAACGACAGGTTCAAATTCACCGTCTTGGCCTTGGGAGACAATACTTTCAAGCGTAGAAACCTCAGAAGACAGACCTGCAAGCTCACTTTTTATCTCACTTTCGCGTTCAGTTTCTGTCCGCAATTCTTGCCGCGTGGCTTCAATTTTCGCGTTCAGCTGCTCTTCTTCTATTTCAGCTTCTTCTATCCCGACAGTTAAAGTCTCTATTTCTTTATTAAGCCCTGCCTCATCACCACTGACATCACCATTACCACCGGAAAGCCTTTCCAATGCTTCTTCAGCATCTTTCTTTTTAGCGCTCAGCTTTTCCAGTTCCTCGGTAAGAGTGGATATTTCACGCTCAAACAAGGCTTTTTGCGCTTTTTCAGATGCCGTTGCCTGCAAGGCCTTCTTATATTCACCCTCACGTGCCTCCATAACCTCTTTCAACTTTGAAAGGTTGGTCTGCATCTCCTCTATACGCTGGCTTTCATTATCGCCTGCAAATTTTATTCTTTCCTCTTCTTTATCCAGCTTTTCAGCTAGCTTGGTATTTTCAGAGAGATTTTCACGCTCATGCCTCTGATCAGAAACAAGTGTTTCGATCTGGGTTTTTAAATCATGTATTGTTTTGGAAACCAGCTCTTCCTCATCCTCAAGCCGGCGCAAAGACAGGTTCTGCGTCTGCCATGCCGCTGCAGCCTTACTAGAATCATCTCTCAATTCAGGCAAGCGAGCGGCCTGCGTTTCTAAAGTTTTATTCAACTGCGCGATAACTGCCATTTTATCGGCAACAATTTTTTCAGTGGAAGATTGCAAAGATTTTGCTGTGTTCAATGTTTCTGCGGCCTGCAAATATTCAATACAGGCCAATATAATTTGTATTTCAGAAATTTCGCTATTTAGCTGCTTGTATCTGGCTGCCTGTCGGGCTTGTCTTTTCAGAGAAGCCAGCTGTGACTCCAGCCCACCTATACTGTCTTGCAGTCTAACAAGATTGTTTTCTGCCGCACGCAGTTTAAGCTCTGCCTCATGCCTCCGAGCGTAAAGTCCCGAAATACCAGCGGATTCTTCTAATATCTTCCTGCGCTCCAAAGGTTTTGCATTAATCATTTCTGTAACGCGACCTTGTGATACAAGGGCAGGGGAGTTTGCACCCACTACGATATCTGCAAATAGCATCTGCACATCGCGGGCCCTGACAACTTTTCCGTTCACACGATATGTCGATCCGTGATCTTTTTCGATCCTGCGGATGACTTCTATTTCATCCAACTGGTTGTAAACTTCAGGTGCGGTCTTATCCGAATTATCAAGAACAACCGTTACCTCGGCAAAATTACGGGCAGAGCGGGCAGACGTTCCGTTAAAAATAACGTCTTCCATGCCTCCGCCACGCATGCGTTTAGGGGAGTTTTCCCCCATAACCCAACGCAAGGCTTCTGTCAGGTTCGATTTACCGCAGCCATTAGGTCCGACTATACCTGTTAAACCCGTACCGATTTCTACATCGGTACGGTCAACAAAGGATTTAAACCCGTTTAATCTAAGCTTGGTAAATTGTACCATTTTTGCCTTTTACTATTTAATATCGCCAAAGGCTTCTTCAAATCTGGACAAAGGCTGGTTTCCTGTCAGGACAGCCTGACCATTGTTTACAACAAAGCTTGGTGTAGAGCGGATATTCCACTTTTCGGCTGTCTTTGCTTGCTCAAGAAGCGCTGCTTCAAGCTCTTTGTTTTCAAGGCACGCATCAAAATCTGAGTCTGTCATACCGGCCAGTTTTGCATTTTGGCGCAGAGAGGTCAGGTAATTGCTGTCATAGGCCCAGCTATCCTGACTTTCAAAAAGCAATGTCATAAAAGACACATACTTGTCTTCAGGCATACATCTTAGGATCATGCTGGCATCAAGCGCAGGTTTGTTTAAAGGAAGCTCACGAAACACCATCTGAACTTCACCGGTGTCTATGTATTTTTCCTTTAACTCTTTATAAGTCGTATTGTGAAAAGCGCCACAGTGACCACATGTCAGAGAGCTGTATTCCAAAACCTTGATAGGCGCATCATCCGAACCTACAGTTTGCACAGGGAGCAAAGGCGATACAGGCTCCGTAGCAAAGCTGGAAGTGTATTCGGACGCCTCTTCTGTAGAGGCTGTATCTTCTTCACCGATAACATTTGTCTCTTGAACAACTGCACTATCATCAGCGTCCTGCACCTCAATGTCGTCAGCGCTGTTATCCATGGTCATATCATCTTCAACAGCCTGACCTGTTACCGGGTCAATATTTTCTTCGACCGCTTCTGTTTCTACCATGGTTGTTTTTGTTACAAATCTTGGGTACATGAGAACAATCACAACGATAATTGCGATAATTCCTAAAATTATAAATAATGGGTTATTCTTTTTGGACTCAGCCATAATGATCCTCCTTAAAGGATAGTCTGTAAATTATCTTGAAAACGCAGCTATTCTGCATGATTTACCCATGCATTCGCAACTGATATAGGGACTCTTAATGCCTTTATCCACATTTAGACCCGAGATAAGAGTTTTACTTTAAGATATTAAGATAAACATAGTCTGAGCTAACTCGCGGTCCGTCATTACCTAATGCGCGAATTTGCATTCTTTGTGGCTGCACGCCACGCTGTATAAACCAGTCACGCACTGAAAGCCCGCGGGAAAGCGCTACACGGCGCGCCGTTGCGACATTACCGTTTGGAGTAAGCGTTGCATAAGCGTCTATTGAGAGGTTGGTATTATCAAGTGCATGCAAGGCTTTAAGAACATCCTCCAAAACAAAACTGTGAGCATAGGTGACGTCAATGCTATTCCTCGCAAAACTCAGCTTGAACACCTGCATATCTTTAGTCGACGAAGGCTTTTCTGCAGGCTTTAAAACCGAGTCACGAGCCTCTTTGAGAGTTTTGGACGTATCGATCAGAGATTCACTTTTTACCTCAGCCATATTTGCAACAATCGCTTTGCTCTCCCTAATTTTGAACGCCTTGTCAGACAATCCCTTGCTTTTAGGTTTTGGAATTTTTGGCTTTTTTAGAGGATGAGGCGGGTCTTGAACCGCCTGCGAGGGCGTTTCATCAGAAGCTTGATCGGGAGAATCAAAAGAAAGTGATGGCGGTGCATAGGGCTTCGTGTCCTGGGCCAACGCCATATAGGGACACATAACCACTAAAACACACAAAAAGCAAAACGGCAAGAAGCTGTTTTTTTCTTTATTTAGCATTGCTTAGAATGTTTTGCTCAGAAAATCTATGAAGCTGGCCATTGGTTGCCAAAATGCCTTCAGATCTGACCGGATCCGCTCTATTCTCCCCAAAGCCTGTTACCATTCCACCGGCTTCTTTAACTATTAGGTAGCCAGCTGCAACATCCCACGGCTTGAGTTTTCTTTCCCAAAATATTTCCGCACGACCTGCTGCTACATAGGCAAGATCAAGTGCCGCGGCACCAGGGCGCCTGAATGTCATCTGGTGCTTCAAAACATTTGCCAGCTCTTTCATATAATCTTCGTAAAAGCTGTGTGCTGCAACCGGGGAACCACCCAGAACAACAGATTCCTCGGGTTTGCTACGGCCTGAAACACGTAATCGTTTATTTCTCATAAAAGCGCCGGAGCCTTTCTCAGCCATAAACATTTCGTCCTTTACGGGGTCATAAATCAAGCCTGCGACAATTTCTCCCTTGCGCTCCAATGCTATGGAGATACACCAATGAGGAATGCCGTGCAGAAAATTGGATGTGCCATCTAATGGATCAATAATGAAAATATTATCCTTGTCTTTTCCTTCCACACGGCCACTTTCTTCCATTATGAAAGAATAGTCGGGGCGCGTCTTTGATAACTCGCGGTGCAGAATCTGCTCTGCGCGTTTATCAGCAGCAGAAACAAAATCAGCAGGCCCTTTACGTGAGACCTGCAGCTGCTCAACTTCTCCAAAATCGCGCAGCAGAGATCTGGATGCTTTTTCTGCGGCGGAAATCATTACATTAAGGTCTGGGGAACGAAGGCCCATAATATATACTCTTTTCTACTTTATTTGATCTTGTTTTAGTCTTTTGCGCGCTCTACGTATGAGCCGTCTTCTGTTTTAACTACTATACGCGTCCCGCTCTCAACAAAGGGAGGTACCATAACCTTAACACCGTTATCCAGTACAGCCGGTTTATAAGACGTCGTTGCTGTCTGGCCTTTAACTACCGGCTCGGCCTCCACAATTTCAAATGTGGCCTGATCGGGTAGGGTGGCGGCAAGAGGCTTTCCTTCATAAGTTTCGACCTCTACCACCATACCATCTTGAAGAAACTGGCCAGGCTCACCAAAAAGCTCCATAGGAATTGCCATCTGTTCATATGTTTCAGTATTCATTATAGTGACCATATCACCATCCTTGAAAAGATACTGGTAATTTTCCTGCTCAAGCCTTACGCGGTCAACCGACTCCTGAGTTCTGAAACGAACATTGTTTTTATTGCCAGTTTCAATGTCCCTCATTGTTATATTGATATATGACCCACCTTTTCCAGGTTGCGAGATATCACCGCTTATGACTGAGTAAAGACGTCCTTCATGTTCTATGACGTTGCCATTTTTAAGCGTATTTGCATTGACCTTCATTATTAACCTTCTTGTTGCTAATTTTTACTTTGTTTGTCTTTTTGAATAACAGATTCTCCAAAACTGTTCAGCCGAGACTTTAAATCCATATCCTCTACAGTTTCAAGCATATTAGACAAATCCTGCTTATCTTTTTCTTCCAAAGGCTTCGCTTTCATCTGTTGAGGCGCTCCATCTTTATGCCGCGCTTCTGTTGCAACAAACTCTATGTCACTTATAAAATCGTCACCTAAAAGCCTGCCTATACGCTCTTTTATGATACCTTTTTGATAGTGAAGCATGGTTGAGAGGGCACTTGGTACCCCGATGACCAGAATACGGTAATGCTTGCCTTTTCGTTTTTGCATTCGCAGCTTCACCGGCTGAGCCTTTTCAGCCATATCAGCCCCTACAATCTGATCCCATAAATCCAGAACACGCCCAAGCGCGACAAACTTCTTATCAAAAGTTTTCCCACTTATGCTTCTTACGCCGTGTGACAATGGTTTTAATCCGTTCATGTCTTCACACAGTAACTGAGTTGATATAGTTTGTCAGCTATGACTTTATCTGCAAAAGATTTTAGACAGCAAATGCTTGACTGGTACGATCGTCACCGTCGGCTTTTACCCTGGAGGGCACTTCCTAACCAAACATCTGATCCTTATCATGTATGGCTCTCCGAGATCATGTTGCAACAAACTACGGTTCAGGCCGTAAAAGCCTATTTTGAAAAATTTCTAAAGAAATGGCCAACGGTAGAGGATATGGCATCCAGCAGTCAGGAAGCGATCATTGATGAGTGGGCAGGGCTTGGATATTATGCACGAGCGAGAAATCTTCACAAATGTGCAAAAGTTGTAGCAGATCAACACAAGGGCCATTTCCCCTCAGATTATGAGGAACTTTTGAAGCTACCGGGCATCGGTCCTTATACGGCTGCAGCTATAACCTCTATTGCTTTTAATAAACCTGCTAATGTCGTTGATGGGAATGTCGAACGGGTTATGGCGCGCTATATGTGTATTGAAACGCCTTTTCCTGAAGGAAAAGCCGAAGCCAAAGAGAAGGCTGCATTATATATCGGGACATTTGAAGGTCGCCATTCCGATTATGCTCAGAGTCTGATGGATTTAGGCGCGACCACATGCCGCCCAAAAAGTCCTGTTTGTGGCATGTGTCCATTGAACAAGACGTGTTGTGCATATTCAAAAAACTTGCAAAACGAACTTCCTAAACGCGCAAAAAAGAAAGCACCTCCCCATAAGAAGGCAACCGTATACATCATCCACAATCCTGACACAGGGGAGATACTACTGGAAAGGCGGCCTGAAACAGGTTTACTGGCTAATACCGCTGCTTTTCCCACATCTGAATGGCTAGAGGCTGAGAAGCCCCTCAAAGCAAAAAAAAGCCAGAACAATGTACATCATGTCTTCACACATTTTTCACTGACGCTTAGCCTTAAGATAATTAAGGCCGATGAAAATTTCATTTTTTCTGATAAACTGAAAAGAGGGGAGCTGCAATGGGTAAGCCTGAAAGAAATCGGGAAGGTTAAGTTCCCAAGTCTTTTTAAAAAGGTTTATAGAATGCTACCCGTAGATATACTTAGTTAGATAAGGAAGCAAAGATGAAGCACTTCGCCATAATCCTGATAATTATTTTGTGCTCGGCACTTACACAGCATAACTATGCCATAGGCGCTGACGGCGTTACAGCAACCGAGAAGCCAGGTGACTTTGAAAAGCTCAGGAACAGCTATAAAGAACCGGAATACAAAAATATTATGGATCTATACTGGAAGACATCGCAGCTTGATATCAACAATACTGACCATCTGGATCTTTACCTTATTTTGAAAGAGTGCGAGATCAGTAAGCAGTATTTTAAAAATGACTTTGAATGGCACAAAATAAGAGAAGCCGTCAAATCTCACCTTGAAGCCTCTCGAGAAAACTTAAATAACCGCTTTTATGTTATCCAGCCTCTTAAACTATCAAGCTACAGCTTTGAACGCGGAGGCTTTGATATACTTCCTGAATACCAATACGCAGATTTAAAGAGATTTCGCATATCAAATAACCGTGTAGACCCGAAAGATTTCTGCGTTTCGGATAAAAGTTACAATGAACCTATAAATGTTTTTGCCCCTTACAATCTCAGTGTGAACTTGCGGGACGGCTTTACAATGACATATGTGCCCATGAGTGAGGACGTATCAAAAGCTTATTTGAATTTTCTAGATAACAAAAAGACAGTTAAAATAGCGGGCCAAGAGATGGTACGTGACGCCTTTGTCGTATTCTACCTTACCCTGGACAGCTTCTTGCAGAATGAGATGGATTATCAAGCACCTGGAGTAAACTTAAAGGAATACAAAGCAAAGCTCGATTTCATAGAAGTCTATGCGGATCAGGAGTTAAGAAGACCCCTTTACTACCGTCGCGTTAATTAATTCACAGGGCTTTGCGAAGCGTCTTCTGTTTTTTTCAAGTTTGTACGCATACGTTCCCTCAAAACGTCAATGGGAAACCTGCGACCATTTTCATGGTAATGCCAGTATGTCCAGCCATTGCAAGAAGGGGCATCTTGAAGATGAGCTCCTGTCTTATGAATTGAGCCACGGAATTTGTTCTGGCCTTCAGAGACAATTAACTGACCATCAGCGCCAACTTTTGCACTAAATTTATTCTTATGGTCAGTAAGCTCTGTACCAGGCTTGAGCATACCTTGCTCTATCAGCCAACCAAAAGGAATACGCTTTTGCTCTCGCTTGGCAGGTGCTTCCAAAATCTCTTTTTCATCGACCTCTTCGGTTGCGTCAATGCGCTTCTGCGCGCCTTTGATATAGGTTTTATCTTGTTCTATACCAATAAAGTTACGACCCAACTGCTTGGCCACCGCACCAGTGGTGCCTGTACCGAAGAAGGGGTCTACGACCACATCGCCTTTTAGTGTTGAAGAGAGAATAACCCGGTAGAGAAGGGATTCCGGCTTTTGTGTAGGATGCAGTTTATCGCCATCCTCATTCTTCAGGCGTTCATGTCCGGTACATAGCGGTAAAAACCAGTCAGAGCGCATCTGCAAATCTTCGTTCAGTGCTTTCATTGACTCGTAGTTAAAACGATATTTACTGTCTTTTGATTTAGCCGCCCATATAAGTGTTTCGTGCGCATTGGTAAAGCGGCGCCCTCTGAAATTGGGCATGGGGTTTGATTTGCGCCATATGACATCGTTTAATATCCAAAACCCCAGATCCTGAAGGATTGAGCCCATGCGGAATATATTGTGGTAAGACCCTATAACCCAAATAGAGCCATTATCGTCTAAAGCGTCTCGCGCCGCAGAAAGCCAGTCATGTGTAAATTTATCATAAGCCTTAAAGCTTTCGAACTGGTCCCATTCGTCATCCACCGCATCAACTTTTGAATTGTCCGGTCTGTGGAGGTCGCCATTCAGTTGCAAATTATAAGGAGGATCCGCAAAGATCATATCAACACTGCCCGATTCAAGCTTCTTAAGCTCCTCTATACAGTTACCGTTGATTATGGTGTTTAGCTTACTTGTGGATACTTTACTTTTTTTACTGGACATACTTCCCTCAAATCAAAATTTATCCTCAGAATCATGAATCATCACGGACTCTGCGTCAAGTAAAAAATAAAGATTCTTACAACGGACTCAACAAGTTGGATCGTTCAATTAATGTACGTGCCTCTAAGTTACTATAGTGATTCGTTTTCTAGAATCAGACGTACAGGTGAAAAAGATTTACGGTGGTGAGGGGTGACACCCAATTTGTTCAGTGCCTCAATATGCATCTTCGCGCCATAACCGGAATTACTGCCCCAGCCATAACCGGGGAAGAGGCCATCTAACTTACCCATCTGTCTGTCACGCGTTACTTTTGCTATTATGGACGCAGCAGCAATAGAAAGTGACCTACTATCTCCCTTTACCAAACATGTTGCCTCACAAGAAAGCTTAGGGAGTTTGTTGCCATCGATAAGAGCATGTGAACATTCCCGCTCCAAAGACTGATAGGCGCGCGTCATAGAGAGAAGGGAGGCTTGCAAAATATTAATTTCGTCTATTTCTTCTACCGAAGCTTCCCCAACACCAACATGGCAGTGTTCGTGAATGATATCAAAAAGCCTTTCACGCTTTGGTTTTGTCAGCTTTTTACTATCTGTAACTTCTTTGAAAGCAGGTAGTTTCCTAACCTCAAAAGGAATAATAACGGCAGCAGAAACAACAGGACCAGCAAGTGGACCGCGCCCGACCTCATCTATACCGCAGACGAGGCCCTTATATTTATCTTCATAGGAAAAGTCAGGTGCTTCTTTTTGTAAAGTCATAACCAAAGACTAAAAGAGACCGCTCCGTTGAACAACACAAAAAATGTTAAAGCTTTAAAGATTTTGTAGCAATTTCATACACGTTGGGTGAGAGGTCTTTAGTTTTAACTATATCCTCAAGTGCTGTTTTCATCTTTTTCTGCAAGTCGGGTTTATAGCGCTTCCATTCCCGTAAGGGGGTTAGGAGGCGCGCCGCAATTTGCGGATTGATATCATTTAGCTCAATTATGGCGTCCCGTAAAAAGCCATAGCCTTTCCCCGATGGATCATGGAAATGGACAGGATTATTCATGGCAAAAGCCGCATATAGGGAACGTACACGATTTGGGTTTTTAATATTAAAGTCACCATGAGCACGGAGACTTTTTAAATCATCAAAGATTTGCGGCCTGTCTGCCATCGCCTGGAGCGTAAACCATTTGTCTATCACCAATTGATAATCCTTAAAGTCGACATAAAAGTCCCTTAAGGCGTCTTCTCGCTCTTTGGAGCCCGTATCAGCAAGCACAGAAAGTGCTGCTGCGCGATCAGTCATATTTGTAGCAGCGTCAAATTGTGCCTTTGCCAGCTGCACAGTTTTACTTTCATTTGCTGTTATTAAGTAAGCCAGAGCAGTATTCTTTAGGGCGCGCATGCCCATATCCTTAGGGGAGGGACTGTATTGGCCTGTTGATTTGTTATCGCCAAATATCTTCAAAAACTTGCTCTCAAAAGTTTTTGCCAAATGACTTTTGATTTTTTCCCGCACTTTATGTATCGCCTGCGGATCTACCTCATTCTGGTCATTGGCAATCATGGTAAAGTCAGGCAAAGAAAGTGACCTTGCCAATAGCGCCTTATCTGTAGCCGGATCACCAGCCTGATCAAGCAGAGCGGCATAACTGTCAGTGAACTCTTGAGGGATTTTTGCCGTTGGATCCGCTAGCATCGCATTAATCTGGCGCATAGCAAGTGTTTGCCCTGCCTCCCATCGATTAAAACCATCACTGTCATGGACCTGTAAAAACCTTAAATCATCATCCGTTAAATCCGTTTGCAGCTTAACAGGCGCCGAGAAGTTTCTTAAAACTGAGGGGACCGGGCGCTCACCTATATTTTCAAAGGTGAAGCTTTGCTCCATTTCAGTAACCTCAAGAACGCGGGACGTTTCGCCATTGCCAAGATCCATATCCTGGCCTTTGTTATTCAAGAGACCAATGTTTACAGGTATAAGAAATGGTTTTTTATCTTTTTGGCCGGGTGTGTCGGGCAGTTCTTGCTTGAAAGTCACAGTGAATGTTTTGGTATCTTCATTATATTTTGTCTCTGTCTTCAGAACAGGCGTTCCCGCCTGTAGATACCAACGGAAAAATTGCGACATATCGCGCCCGGAAGCGTCTGCCATACATTCAACAAAATCTTCACAAGTAACAGCCATTCCATCATATCTTTGAAAATAAAGGTCTGTTGCTTTACGGTAATTTTCCGCACCTAAAAGAGTATGTTGCATACGAATAACTTCAGCACCTTTTTCATAAACAGTCGGTGTATAGAAATTATTGATCTCTATGTAGTTATCAGGGCGGATAGGGTGGGCCATCGGGCTTGCGTCTTCTGGGAACTGCGAACGGCGAAGCTGGATAACATCATCAATACGCTGAACAGCGCGTGAATTTAGATCACTCGAAAAATCCTGATCCCGAAAAACGGTTAATCCCTCTTTCAAAGACAGCTGAAACCAGTCACGGCAAGTGACACGATTACCTGTCCAGTTGTGGAAATATTCATGGGCAATAACACCTTCCACGCGCATAAAGTTAAGGTCTGTGGCTGTATCTGGATGAGCCAGAACTAGTGCCGTATTAAAGATATTCAGAGACGTATTTTCCATCGCACCCATATTGAAATCGGAAACAGCAACGATATTGAAACGGTCAAGTTCATACTCCCGACCATAGACATCCTCGTCCCATTTCATGGATTTCTTAAGCGACTCCATAGCATGATCACATTGGGTCTCATCGCCTTCACGGACATAGATACGCAGATCCACCTTGCGGCCTGATTGGGTTACAAACTCGTCCTGAAGGTGGACAAGATCACCTGCAACGAGAGCGAATAGATAGCACGGCTTTGGAAAAGGATCGTCCCAAACAGTAAAGTGACGTCCTTTGTCCAGATCACCTTCCTCGACAAGGTTACCGTTTGACAATAAAACGGGGTACTCATCCTTGTTTGCCTCAACACGTACGGTAAAAGTGGTCATAACATCAGGTCTATCAGGGAAATAGGTTATACGGCGAAAGCCTTCAGCCTCACATTGCGTACAATAATTTCCACCTGATTTATAGAGTCCCTCAAGAGCCGTATTCGAAGCCGGGTCTATTTCACTCTCAATTTCAAGTGTAACAGCAACGCCCTGGTCATCAATAATGAGCCCCGTATCAGTTAATTTGTAATCGCCTTTACCCAGAGTTTTACCATTTACCTTGACGGATAAAAGCTTCTGATGTTCACCATCCAGCCTGATTTCCTGACTATCCTCACTATGGCGCTTTAACTCCAGACGGTTTTTTACAATCGTTTTGTCGTCATATATTTTAAAGTCCAGCTTACAATGGCCTACGTTGTAAGGGTATGGTGCGTAATCTTTTAAATGAATAGTTTGGGGCTGGTCGGTTCGCATAATTATCCTGATGTAAAAATTCTTTTAAAAGAGGATAATGCAAGAGAGTAAAATGTAAAGCGCAAGCTTTAGCTGCTTAATAGTAAGGTTTTACTGATTATTATAAGCCAGCTCCACACGGCGGACAGAATTCCTGTCAAAACCTGCTTCACGGTTCAGGCTATTCAAAACATGATTAAGAGCATAGTAAACAGTTGTCTTACTAACAGGACCGTCCGGGTCGGCAGAATATATCGAAAAGGGGGATTTCAGAAATTCCCTGTCCCCGACATAACCAAGATCTGAAGCCTCATTTAGAATTTCGCGGAAAGTTTTTGCATCCTCTTCTGCCAGTGTTGCAGGCACATTTCCCGCTCTTATCTGTTCCAGCAAAGCATCCATTCTCTGGTCTTTGGTTGGTTTCTTTTTACTTCTTCGCCGGTCAGGCGAAAAGCCCAGGACGTCTTCATAGAATTGATGGCAGGCTTTTTGAAAATTATATGTTAGGAAATGCTTTTCCATGATTTACACATTTATTAAGTTAGTGGCTTTTACTCAACATCATCATCAGATTTATTAACATAACCACTGAGCGCGTGCAACAAGTTTTCCAGATTTTTTCCAGCGATCGAAGAAATTACTTTCGGTTTAACACCCGTCTTTTCCTCAAATGTTTTAGCTTGATCCTGTGACAGTTCCTCCCCAAGCGCATCTGCTTTCGTTAACGCTACGACTTCGGCTTTATCGTACAAGCCCCCGCCATATTCTTTTAATTCATTGCGTATCGTCTTATAAGCATCCCACGGTGCATCTTGCGTCACATCGACAAGATGTAGGAGGGCGGATGTCCTCTCAACGTGACCCAGAAAGCGATCCCCCAAACCATGCCCTTCATGAGCACCCTCAATCAAGCCGGGAATGTCTGCAATTACAAACTCTGTTTCACCTGAACGTACGACTCCGAGGTTGGGATGAAGAGTTGTGAAAGGATAATCCGCTATTTTCGGTTTTGCTGCTGTAACAACAGACAGAAAGGTTGATTTACCGGCATTGGGCAAGCCCAGCAAACCGACATCAGCAATGAGTTTAAGCCTTAACCAGACAGCGCGCTCATCACCAGGCCAACCAGGCGTTGACTTGCGCGGGGCCTGATTGGTTGAGCTTTTGTAATGCATGTTTCCGAAACCGCCGTCACCGCCTTTGAGAAAAAGTATCTTCTCGCCAGCTTCTGTCATATCAAACAAAACTGTTTCTTTGTCCTCGTCCAGAATTTCCGTACCAACAGGGACTTTAATAATAAGATCATCTGCACTGGCACCTGTTTTTTGCGAACCTTGACCGTGAAGTCCGTTCTTGGCACGGAAATGTTGTGTATAGCGAAAGTCAATCAGTGTATTCAGCGTATCAATAGCCTCGAAGTAGACATCGCCACCCTTGCCACCATTACCGCCATCGGGCCCGCCAAATTCAATATATTTTTCACGACGGAAGCTGGTACAACCCGGGCCACCATTACCACTGGATACATATATTTTTGCCTGATCGAGAAATTTCATTTACTTTTACCTGATAGATAGAGAAAAGGGGAAAGCCAGACTTCCCCCTTATACCCATAAATTCTAAAAATTGTTTTTATTCTGCTGCTTTAGCAGTATCACCATCATTGGCGGGAACCACATTCACAACCGGGCGATTACCTTTTGTGCGTGTGAAAAGAACTTCGCCATCGACAAGTGAGAAAATTGTGTGGTCTTTACCAAGGCCTACATTTTTGCCTGGAATGTATTTTGTTCCGCGCTGGCGAACAAGAATATTTCCGGCAAGAACAATTTGTCCGCCATATCTTTTTACGCCAAGTCTGCGACCTTCTGAGTCGCGTCCGTTTCTGGAACTACCACCTGCTTTTTTATGTGCCATATATAATCTCCTTTATTCTATTAATAACAGTATATTAAACAGTTCAGCTACTAAGCTGCCTTAACATCAGTGATGCGCAATACTGTTTTAGGTTGACGGTGTCCGCCTTTACGTCTTGAATTTTGACGACGGCGCTTTTTAAAGATCACAACTTTTTTGTCGCGGCCTTGCTCGATAACTTCTGCAGTAATTTTAGCTGAAGCTTTTTCACCGAT
>Ga0066376_10002203_pt1 | contig 18298 bp, 11 predicted proteins | sample Knorr_S15_td_Bot_FD_77009 | JGI IMG/M metagenome (GOLD analysis project Ga0066376, IMG submission 77009) | Marine microbial communities from Southern Atlantic Ocean transect - Knorr_S15_td_Bottom_ad_5009_LV_A | ecosystem: Environmental > Aquatic > Marine > Oceanic | place: Southern Atlantic... | reverse complement strand
GACGCAATTCGGCATGCAAAGAGTCGGGTCATGCGCACCGTTCGCGAAATCGTCATACGCCTCCGCGAAGAAGAACTCTGACGATTCAGACCCGATACAATCCAACGTTTGGCGCTCGTAGCTCAGTTGGATAGAGCATCGCTTTCCTAAAGCGGAGGTCGCAGGTTCGAGTCCTGCCGGGCGCGTTTATGGAATTTACTACGATGTTTCTCGTTGCCTTTGGTGGTGGTGATGGTGCCATCCTTCGATACTTCATTGCTCATGTTGGCCAATCCTTCACGAGCACCTCGTTTCCGTTGGGAACACTCATCGTCAATATTCTTGGTTGTACGCTCATTGGCCTCATTTCAGCGATGCTCATCGGCCCTTTTCGCAACACCGTGAAGTGCTTCGGCTCCTTCTCGTTGTCGGAGTGCTCTGCGGCTTCACGACATATTCAAGTTTCGCATTGGATTCCATCGAGTTGATCGATGGTGGCAGAATCGGGCATGCGGTGTTGTATATCGTTTTAAGCAATACAATCGGCTTGTTTGCGGCTTGGGGTTGCTACCGCTTGGGTTCGGCAATCTTCATTACAACACAGTCATAGATATTCTCGTTATCCTCCGTTTCTTACTTGTAGAAGAGAGGTTACACACATGCTATGTCTTAGTCTTATCGCATCCATTACATGCGCACTCCAAACGCCTGAAACTACGGTGACTGAAGGACAACACAGAGATTGGCTCACACCAGTCCAGTTGAATGCCAAACTAACTGAAATTACTGATGCAAATGAAGCAGTCACAATAACGACTATCGGGCACGCTCGATCGGGTCATCCCATTCAATGTATTCGTGTTGCGAGGGTTGGGTCAATCCCAATCGAAGACCGTTCTTCCGTTCTCATCGTTGCGGGAATTGATGGTGACCATCTTCTTGGAAGCGAGGTTGCAGTTGACCTAGTCAACGAACTGCTCGCACGAGATTCAGAGGATACTTATTCGCTTCTTGTAGACCATGCGTTGTACATCATCCCGCAGGTCAATCCCGATGGTGCGGGCATGTACTTTGCTGAAATACAAGACAACTATCGGAGGAACGGAAGACCCGTTGACAACGATCACGATGGACAAATAGATGAAGATGGTGGTGACGATCTAAACAAGGATGGCTACATCACGATGATGCGCGTCCCAGATGTGGAAAAGTCGACGCACCTTTCTGATCCTGAAAATCCTCGGCTAGATATCAAACCAGATGCTCTTGAGGGTCAATCCGCAGCATATTTGTTGTACACAGAGGGAATTGATGATGATGGAGATGGGAAGTACAACGAGGACGGTCTTGGGGGCGTTGATCTAAACATGAACTTCATGCACGGGTACAAATACCATAGTGATGGTGCTGGACCATGGCAACTTTCAGAGCCAGAATCAAAAGCATTGATTGACTATGTTCTTGGTCACCAAGGTATTGCTGCAATTGTTGTCTACGGTCATCACGACACACTCTCAACATCAATGGGTGAGGGTGGAAAAGACGCTGCTGGTGCTCCAAAGAAACTGGATTCCGGCGATGTCGAAATCTATAAACAAATCAGTGAACGATTTGTTGAATTGACTTCTTTGGATAAAAATGTTGAGCAACCTAACTGGGATGGTAGTTTCGTCGCGTGGTCGTATGCCCAATATGGCGTTCCAGCATTTTCTACACCACTCTGGTCACGACCCGAACCAATGAAAGTCGAGGAAGAGGACACAACAGGTGACGAAATTGAGACAGATCCACACCCTGAACAAGATCGTACTCGTGGTGAAGGGCGAGGTGGTAGACCAGACCGACAAGCAATGAGGGAGCAATTCGATGTAGATGGGGACGGGGAACTCAACGATGATGAACGACAAGCGATGCGAGAGGCGATGCGCGAACGCTTCGGCGGGCGTGGTCAGGGTGATGGGTCGCGAAGTGGACCACCACGCGGGGGACCATCGCATGGTGGCGGACCCTCTGAATCAACAGACTCTGGAGACGATGCAACACTCACACCATCAGATGTGAGTGATATTTCCCAAGAAACCCTGGATGACCTGATGGAAGCAGCAGAAGCCGCTGGATATCCAGTTACTGACGAGATGATGGGTGAAATCACTACCGAAGAAGTTGAGATGTACGCAAAAATGCTAGGGGTCGAAGTTAGACGCGTGAAATCGTCTGAACAAGGCAAGAAGGTTTCTGGAGAAGCCGCATGGTTGGCATATAGCGATGACCAACGAGATGGAAACGGATTCGTCGAATGGACACCGTTTGAACATCCTCAATTGGGCAGTGTTGAAATCGGTGGATGGGTTCCATATTTTCGAACACTTCCACCAACACATGCGATCCAAGAGATAACAACAAAGCAGTCTGATTTCATCATTGATCTTGCTGGGCGTCTTCCCAAAGTGCATGTAAGCAACACGATCGTGAAAGAACTGGGAAACGGTTTGTGGGAAGTAAAAGTTGCAGTTTCCAATGACGGGTGGCTACCAAGTGGAACAGCAATGGCAAAACGAAACAAACGTGCAAGACCATATGTTGTGCGTCTCGAGGTGCCGAATCAAACCATTGTTACTGGTCAAAAAGTGAATCGCATCTGGTCACTTGATGGCGGCGGAACAAAGAAATGGTATCGGTGGATTATTCAGGGTGCACCGCGATCTACCCTGAACATCACCCTGTACAGTGAAAAGTTTGGATCAGAAATCATTCCAATTACATTGCAAAACACGACTGGAGGTGATTCTTGATTCGCCTAATGACAACCTATTTACTTTTCTTGACAATGTCAGTGCCAACGATGGCGCAGGCGCCACATCCATCGAAGGTTAATCTGCGTTTCGACCATTGGTACGACTATGCTGAAATGACAACCGCGTTGCATGATTTGGTTCTAGCGTATCCTGAATTGCTCACGATACAATCTATTGGCAACAGCGTTGCCGGCAGGGAACTATGGCTAATCACCCTCAACAATCCTGCAACTGGTGGAGATCGGGAAAAGACAGCGATGTTCATCGACGGAAATATCCATGGGAATGAAATTCAAGCAGCAGAAACAGTCTTGTACTCCATTTGGTACTTGTGTAAGAGTTACGGCGTCATCGACAGGATCACTGAATTGGTTGACGAACGATCGTTTTACTTTGTACCGATGGAGAATCCAGATGGACGCGAAGTGTGGTTTCACCAACCTGCAAACCCTCACTACCTGCGAGGTGGCGTACGCCCCGTTGACAATGACCACGATGGTGTAAAGGATGAGGATGGCCCAGATGACCTTGATGGCGATGGCCACATCACGAGCATGTGGATTCAAGACCCACTTGGTAGGTATGAAATTGATGAAGACGACCCCCGTTTTTTCATTCGCGTTGATCAGAACGATCCACCGGGTGGATGGTCACGGCTTGGCGAAGAAGGTATCGACAACGATGATGATGGACGTATAAATGAAGATGGCATAGGAGGTTATGATCCTAATCGGAACTGGCCATCAGATTGGCAACCCGAGTGGATCCAATATGGGGCGACCGATTACCCGTTCAGTCTTCCTGAGACACGTGCGGTTGGAGAGTTTATTTACGACCATCCCAATATTGCAGCATGTCAGAGTTACCACAACGCTGGTGGCATGATCTTGTATGGACCGAACGCCAAATACATTTCATACCCACGGAGTGACCTTCGAGTATTTCAGACAATCGCGAATAAGGGTGGTGAGATGCTCCCCTTCTACGATCCTATGACCGTTCATGAAGATTTGTACACAGTGCACGGCGGCGAAGATGGATTTACATATGACGGTCTTGGCATCATTAGTTTTACGAATGAATTATGGACTGACAAGCGAATGCGTAGCGATGGAAACAATCCATCAAGAGAACAGCGGCTGCTGTTCAGAGATCACTTGCAATTTGAGGATGTCTTCGTTCCATACCATGAGGTTGAACACCCAACGTATGGCACTATCCTTGTCGGTGGAACAAAGAAGTTTTCTAGTCGAGTTACTCCTCCATGGATGCTTGAAGAGGGATGTCATCGAAACTTCGCATTCACGATGTACCACGCTGATGAAATGCCACTACTGAAGTGGGGCTCATTGGACGTAAAGAAAATGGGTAATCAACTATGGAAAATTACTATAGAAGTCGCAAACGACAAACTCATTCCAAGCAGAACAGCAATGGCAGCAAATCATCACATCGGATTGCCCGATCTATTGACGTGTACTACGAACTCTGGAAGTAAGGTTGCGGCATCAGGAACAGTGCGATCGTTGTTACCAACTGCGAAACTATCCGCTAACGATACTGAACAACCTCAGCGGATCATTGTTAATCGAGGTATCGGAAGCATGGACAGCACCCTTTTCCAATTCATTGTTTCCGGTTGGGGAGAAGTCACTTTCGAGTACGAAGCCCAGAAAGGTGGAACGCTCCATCGAACCGTCAAACTACAAGAACAGTTTGAACCAAAACCCATCGAACATAAGCGTGCTATTCCAGTCCCTGCTACATGACGAAGAAACTTCAGCGTAACCTGAAACTATACCCGTGGTATGCGGGATTATTCCACGCTTATTTCTGGCTACCGGTGTACTTCCTGTTCTTCCAAAGCAAACTCGATCTAGCAGATGTGTTGTTGCTTGAATCAGTGTACTTCGCAAGTGTGGTTGCGATGGAAGTACCCTCAGGCTGGTTCAGTGACATGTTTGGACGAAAACGTACGTTAATAGCAGCAAGCTTATTTTTATGCGCTGCCTACATCCTATTTCTGCAAGCGAACAGTTTCAACATGTTCGCCATTGCGCAGATGCTTCTCGCTGCCGGAATCGCATTCAATAGTGGTACCGACACAAGTTTCCTTCTCGAAACAACCCAAGCACTGGGCATTCAAGATGAATATGGAGCAAGAGAAGCAAACGCAACGCGGTTCAATTTTCTTGGCACAGCTGTCGCAGCCGTGTTGGGTGGACTCGCAGCCATACCTGATTTCCGTGGTGCATATGTCCTCTCATTTGTGGGGGCAGTTGGATTACTCGCGATCACCATCCGATTCACTGAACCTTTACCAGCAAATCCAAGTTCAAAAACACCACGAGTTGGATTTATCAAACAAATAGTTTCGTGCGTCGGCTTACTTCGCAACATTCGACTGCTATGGCTATCGGTGTTTGCGGTCTTCATGATCGTCATGAACCATATTCCCTATGAGTTTTATCAGCCATTTGTAAAAGAACTCGCAAGAGAATATGAAATCATGAAAGCGACACCGTTTCTCACCAGTCTTCACCTCGCATTAACAATGGTTGTCGCGGCATGGATTGCATCAAAAAGCATTCATATCAGAGATCGAATTGGAACCGGCGCGACCCTGATTTCTGCAGCGGGTTTACAACTGGCAATGGTTGCTGTGATGTATTTCTTTGTAAACATACCAGCAGCAATTGCCACGTTGCTTCGAAGTTGCCCACGAGCACTGATGACTGCACCACTAAATGCTGCGGTTGCACCAAATGTCCCTACTTCTATGCGGGCTACATTTCTATCACTGCAGAGTCTATTTGGAAGACTTGGATTCGCCTCAACCCTAGCATTCTTCGCTTACGCAGTTGGTGGAGATGAGTGGGCTTCAATAACTAACATGCTTCAGTGGGGGATGTGGATGGGCATTGTTGGGCTTGCAGCATTGATCATGACATCGCCCGTTGTGCGTGGGGAATGACTGAGAATCATTCATCACTTGCCATCGATTGTGAGATCGGTTTTCTTTGGTTTTGACTTTGTTGAACAACAACTGCTACCGCCTTTTCCCTTGACAAAAAACGGCTTTAGAAGAAAAACCAATGCAATGACAAATATGAGTGTCACAAGCCAAAATTGCCAAGAAGCGTACTCCATTACGTCATCACCATACCAATCAAGGAATAGGTTGCAAACGCAAATACCCATGCAAGCACGGTCATGTACCCCAGTTGAAGTAAGGCCCAGTTCCATGAACCTGTTTCACGCCGAGTCACCACGATTGTTGGTAAGCATTGCATTGCTAGGACGAAGAAAACCAACAAACTCGCAGAGGTTGGAATATCAAACAGGGGCGATCCATCGTCTCGTTTTGAATTCTTAATCTTATGAATGATGCCCTCGTCTTCAACTGCATCATTGCCGGTAGATAAGACGGCGATGGTCGAAACAAAAACTTCGCGTGCAGCAAAACTAGTCATGACCCCAATACTCAACTTCCAATCGTAACCAAGTGGGCGAAAGACCGGTTCTACAAACTTGCCGATCTGACCCGCAAAACTCCCGGCAAGTTGGGCGGTCGATGCGATTGCATTTGCTTTAGCTTCAAGTTCTTCGCTTTTTTCAACATCCGTTGTTGCAATCAGCGCTGCTTTCTCGCGTAATGCAATCGATTCCGCTGGTGGATCCATTGTTGGATACGAAGAGAGCCACCATAGGACAATCACAATTGTAAGGATGACCGTACCCGCGTTTTTAAGAAATATCCACGCTCGATCAATCGTGTTCAAAATTGCAGTTCGCAGTGATGGCAATTTATACGTTGGCAACTCCAGCACCATCGGTCTTGAAACACCCGGTAGTAAAGTTCTTCGTAGTAACAACGATGTAAAGAGAGCGGCGGCTGCGCCCAACACATAGCAACCGAAGAATGCAAGCCCCGCAAGAAACGGACTATCGATAAACAAAAACCCGATCAAGAGTACATACACAGGAATTCTTGCTGAACAACTAAAAAACGGGGCAACGAGGATTGTCGCAAGCCGATCTCTACGATCAGGAACGATTCGTGCTGACATAATTGCTGGTATCGCACAAGCATGGGCGGATAAGAATGGAACAAAAGATTGCCCCGGTAAACCAAATTTCCTAAGTAATCTATCCATGACAAAAGCAGCGCGAGCAAGATATCCGGTGTCTTCAAGAAGGCTGATCAAGAAGAACAACAAACAAATCTGGGGGAGAAATACAACTGTTCCAGCAATGCCACCAATCACTCCATTGACTATCAAATCGCTGAATGCACCCTCTGGAAGCACATTTTCTACGAACTGACCAGCATGCCCAAAGACCAGATCAACAAGATCCATTGGGAACGCTGCGAGAGTAAAGATAACCCAAAACAAACTAGCCATCACCGATCCAAACACAAGGAATCCAAGGATCGGGTGTGTAAACGCTGCATCAAGACGATCAGTGAGCGTACCACCTGAGATTGCAAGTTTGCCGCCAACGCTAGAAGCAATCAAGTCATTCGCCCAGTCATTTACTTCCGAATATTGTTCAATGTCTGGCAATGCAGTAGATGTAGTTGGATGATCCAGCGCTTCGTGTAGTGAGTTAATCCCATCACCAGTCCGCGGGTGGACTGCCACCACTGGGCAACCTAGATTTTCGCCAAACTTTTTCGTATCAAAAGTTAATCCAGACTTCTGGGCAATGTCCACCATCGAAAGTGCGACGACGCATGGAACACCGTGGTGAAGGACTTCATTGACCAATGTAAGATTTCGACGCAAGTTTGTTGCATCGGCAATAATGAGGACTGCATCTGGTGGATCACACTCCACCCCATCGAGTGCATTCTTACAAACACGTGAAAGATCATCTTTCGTATTCAGGCTGTATGTGCCAGGTAAGTCTGTGAATGTCCGCTTCGTACCACTGTGTGTACTTGTTCCTACTCGCGCTTCAACTGTGCTACCGGGAAAATTTGCAGTTGCACTGCGCAAACCACACAGACGATTAAACAGTGTTGTTTTCCCGACGTTCGGATTTCCTAAGATTAAAACTGACGATGCCACTGTTGACTCCGATTCAACGCGAGAGAAACCACCTACGAGTCATTGCATTGGTCACAGCGACGAACCAATATCCGTTCTGTTACTTCACGAGACAACCCTAAACGAGTTGCTTCAACTTGGACAATGCATGGTGTTCCTTGTTGGCACAGTCGAAAAGTAGTATTCTCTCGAAGACCCATTGCTGCAAGCGAAATGCGTTCTTCATATTCAAGATCTGCCACATGAACAATTGCTTCCTCGTTCTTTCCGAGTTCGGAGAGTGGGATCAGCGTTTGATCAAGTGTTGGACTAGTAAGAGTTGCCATTGTGTTGTAGTTGCTGCTGAGACTCATTCTCAACTGAGACAGGGAGGATACCGCTCTACACCATAGATAGCAAGCCGCTTAGGGTTGATTTGATTGTTTTTCAAAATCGACCTCTATGCTGGTAAAACAGCGGCTTTTTCGGTGATATCAATGACATTCCCAGTCTTGGTGAAAACCAATTTTGCCGTCACTAATTCGACCTCAAGCCCCAGCAACATTGCTGCTGCGAGCCGATATGTCGCCAATTGTGGGGCGTAGTGTGAAATTTTTTCTTCCAACTCCTCTTGATCGAACACATCGGTTTTCCAATCGATGACATCTGCACAAATTGGTGTGCCCTCTTCGTCATTGTGAATGACAAGTCGATCGATTGAACCATGAATATCTGAGAGTTCTTTCATTGTGACTTCAGCAAATTGTGTTCCTGAGGAAATTCGCATTGCAAAATCTTGCTCGCGGCACACCGTCACATTTCCTTTTGGTTCTGTCAACAATGCTTTAATTTCTGATGATGCAAACGCTTTAACACAGCTTTCTGCTGCTTGCTTCAACCGATCACAGCCAAGTCGCCCCGCTTCCTCTCGTGGTACAGATTCCAGAAGTACTTCTACTGCAGGAGTGTCTATAAGCCATTCGACATCTTCAAACCACTTGTGTACGACTGTTCCCCAATCCATCGCAGTCGTTACTCCACCTGAGAATCGATCACAAACGTGTATTGTGCCCCCGCCCTCAAGACCAGATGGTGAGGCGGTACCTACACCACCAATCAAGTCCTCCATCTGGGAAGGTGGTTTCACTTCAAATGGAGTAATTGGCTTGGTGGGTTCTGATGCAGTTCCCATACTCAAGTCGTCAATCCAATCTTCATTATTACTCGTTGCCTTCCACACAACTGTGTCAGGTGGTTGGTTTTGATCTTCACCAAGAACCTGCAGAAGCAAACCATCGAGCTTCTTATGATGAGATTTTGTGCCTTGTTTGCTAGGAATCACTATATGTAAAGAATGTTTTGCCCGTGTCATCGCGACGTATAACAAACACAACGCTTCGTTCACTTGCGTGTTGTGTGATTCCATCCTCATCTGTGCATATTCTGGAATTTCTTCATCGATAAAATCACCTGCATACATCCCAACTAAGACTGGGGGTTCACAGGGTTTCTCGTGATATTGCATTAGCCCAGGCGATTTCCATAGCTGTTGATCTAGATCGCATACCACGACTGAGTCAAATGAAAGACCTTTCGATTTATGAATAGTCATAACCTGCACTTGAGAAGACACCGGATCTGGAACTTGCGTTTCCTTCACCTGATGAACAAATTGGGATGGCCGAAGGGTCATGTTTGCTGCATGCAATTCTGCAAATTCAACAAGTTGCCACAATCGAAGTCGCTCTCGTTCGTCTACCCCCTCAACCAACTGTTCTGCAAACTCTTGGATTACGCTTGCATACCCATCAGATAACAGTCGGCGGTGAATTTTTGTACTAATTTCTTTTACTTCTTCGGGTGACGCTGAATAGTCAAACCCTAAATGTTTTCCCAGAGGAGAGGTTTGTACATGAAATGTAGAGACTGAATTGCAAGCATCATCTGCCATTAACAACGCAGACAGAATAACAGTCACGGCGGGAGAATCGGTCAGCGGATTCCCGCCGAATTCTGCAGCAAATACCTTTTCGTTGCACGTACGTAATGCATGAACAATCCGTTGTATTTGTTGTTTCGTGTTGCTCCGCACCAAAATACCAATGTGCGCATCGGGAGCTTTCTTTAGAATTCCCGTTACAACTTCGACTACCTTTTCAATGCAAAGTTGGAGTGGTTTTCGCTCCCTAGTGGGGTCATCGCTAGCGGTAACAATTTCCGCGAACCCCTTTCGGCTTGGCACAGCTGAAACGTGCGTTTTGAAATCTTGTTGCCACATTGCAGGGGCTTCCACTGAATGTTCGGTCAACAAATCAGATTCATGCACATGTTCGAAGACGGCGTTGACTGCCTCCAATACTGGCGTGGAACAGCGCCAGCTCGTATTCAGGCGGATCTCCTTGGCTCCTTCAAGCGTGTTCGCTAACCCTCTAAGAAGTGCTGGTTCACCACCTCTAAACCCATACAGGCTCTGCTTAACATCTCCAACAATAAATAGAGACCGATCTTGCTGTGCTTGGTATATCTCGTCGATCAATGGCCACAACACCTTCCATTGAGGCAACGAGGTGTCTTGGAACTCATCGACAAGCATGTGATCAATCGATCCATCAAGGCGATATTGCAATTCAACCAGATCATGCATGACACCGCCACTACCACCTTCACACATCTGGCTTAAAAAGTGGGTCACATCATCAAATGAATACAACGCTTGATCGTGTTTTGCATCGAGCCAAAATTGATGCAATGCCTCCATCAATTCATGTGTGCTTTTATTCTTAGCAATCAACGTGTTGGCAGTAATTCCAAATGCATGGTGTATCACTGGCTTCAATGCATCTATTACTTCTGGTTCGATCTTGGCTGCTCTATAGGTATGCGAGCCATCGGTTACTTTTGGAGCTAATCCTGCAGTTAAGAATCCCTTCCAATTCCCATTGTGAATATTCTCAATTGCTTTTGTCAATGCTTTTGCGTGGGATTCTTTCTCAGGTTGAAGTTCCAAGAGAGAATCAATTGCATCGTTGAGTTCTTTTTCTGACATTTCTTCCCGACGATGACCCCACTGCCACGCACCCGAAGCATCTCTCACTGATGCAAACGCATTCTTTTGGATACCCTCAATGGTTTTGTTTATAGCAACCTTTGCACCGGACTTACTCAAATATAAAATTTGTGCAAGTCGAGCACTCCCGCTTTCGTCTTGTGTGAGTCGTGCAATTGCGTCCTCAAAAACTCGATCCTTATTCACTTCATCCAGAATTGACCAACCTTGTGACATCTGTAATGTGTCTGAAAATGCCAACGCAGTCTTAATAAAGAAACTGTCGATCGTGCCGATCTTGAGTCGGTGTAACGAAGCAACAAGTTGCTTTAAGAGCAAAACGCAATCATCTCTTCCGTTCTCTATCTCTGGAACTCCTTCGATGAGTTCAGCAAGAGAATCGGAATCAACAATAGCCCTCGACACCATTTCTACAATTCGATCACGGATTTCACCCGCGGCTTTTCTACTAAATGTTGTTGCAAGAATTGTGGTTGGATCTGCACCAAGTTTCATGAGCCGCAAAAAACGATATGCAAGCAACTGCGTCTTGCCTGATCCTGCAAGGGCTTGAATAATTTCAGATGGTTCGAACGTTGGTTTAGTCATCGTTCGATTCCGCCGTCACGCTGTCATCTTGGCAAATCCATGAGTACGTGTCGCTGTACTTAGGCGCTGGCTCTGTTGGTCGTTCACTGAATTCACTGTTGAGAATTGACGCCAGCGTTATGTCGATTTGATCTTCTACAACATCCATTGCTTCATTTGGAAGATCAAGCAAATCAACTCCCGAAGATGTATCTAGATCACCAATCTTGAAATAACCCAGAGAAACATTTTTACTGCTTGTGTCAAATTCTTTCAATTCCTTAATCTCAGACAACAAACAGCGATACAGAGGAAGCTGATAATCAATCCATAATCCATCGCGCCTTTTGAAATGAGCATCGTTTGCAGAAGTTGCACCTGTCTTGTAATCGAGAACCCGAATGCTGCCATCAGTATGTACGTCTATTCTGTCGATCACTCCGCTAATTTGAACGGGTGTTCCCTGAACTTCACGTACCAGCTGTACCTTTCGTTCTGTACATACAATCTTCCAGCCATCATGTGCACTTTGGGCTTGGTTCTTTGCGAAAACCCGTAATCGATATCTGGCAAGCTCAATTTGTACTCGCACTTTGCCGGATACTGTTGTGCCCAACTGTTCTTCAACCAATCGATCCAATTCAATGAATAGTGATTTTTCAATTACATCTGCATCTGAAGAGTCTCGTACAGAATCGTCCTCACCGAATCGCTGCAATACAACATGCACAAACGAGCCGAAAAGTTTTGCATCAAGTTCTGAACTGCCTTCTTCAGCAGCTTGTAGTTTCAAGACATGCTTTAACCAAAAACGATATGAGCAAGCGAGGTAGTCCTTCAGTGCGGTGACAGAAACTTTGGTCAATCTTTCGTGTGGGATATCCTTTGGGTTTGGAAAAGAGATTCCACTCCCCACATCACTTCGCTTAAATTGAGGTGGAATTTCAGGATTCTCTCGTTCCATAGACACCACCAGTGATGCCGATCGATTCGCCAATTGATCTGCATCCGCGCACCGCATGAGGAGTGGGCTCGGGGTGAGGGGGTCGCCCTTCGGATTCGTTCTGCCAACAATCCAGGATATGCTGCCATTGGTTAATCGGGACTTCTGCATTGCAACGATAGCGTGTGCATCTCGAGCCATTCTTCGATCGATTGTTTCAAGACCGAGCGCATCTCGTAAGCCGTCTGGAAAAAATGCGTCACTTGGATCGTTACCACCTACAAGATCTGCACTCATCCCGACAACAATCAAATGCGGTGTTTCTATTGCAAGCGCTTCAAGCCAGCCAACAGTGTCAACCGCCTTTAGGTCGGGGGGTGCTGGGATTGCAACACCGGAGAGCTCAGTACCCAAGATTCGAAGAACTTCTGACAGACGAAGAGAACCAAGTTGCCGGCAAATAGTCTCAGGAAGTGCATCCAAACGATCAATCACACTAAAAATCTTCTGTAGTGTTCGAAGTTTAGGATCGTCTTGATCCAGCGAATCATCTCCATAAACCGTCAGCAATAAATCTCTTATCGTTTTTGATGACTGCTTGATGGAGGCTGGAGTACGCTCTAATACAAAACACGGTGAGAGCAATTCGATCACCATCTTGTGCAAGGATCGTAGTCCAGAAAAGTCCTCCCGTGATTGCTTTGGGTTAAACCAGTGCTTGGTAGAAACTTTATTTGGGATGACATTCATGGAATATTTGCTCAGTTTTTTCACTACTGAAGGATCAATGTTGATCAAATCTACGATGTCTGGGTGGCGAACCAAAGCGGCATACGATTCATACGATCTAGTTGAGATAAACTCCGCAACAGATGAAAGCAATAGTGTTTCCTGTCTTTGGAGCACAGCGTTTCCGCCCGCAAATCTGGTACGAACACCATGCCCTTGTACATGACGTTGAATGATCGGTATGAGTTGCTCATCAGTAGATGAAATCGTAATTTGATCTGTGGTCACGCTCTCATCGAAACTCTCAAGTATCCTCACAACTTCTGCAGCCTGTGCACTCGGTGAACCCGAAACCGAAATTGAGGAATCCTCAATATCAATATCAGCGTTAACCCAATAGGAGTTTTCGATACAACCGTGTGCGTCGAATCCTGCGGAGGCAGACTCTGGTGCACGAATCAAGACATCAACCAACACGCCCTGCTCTGACATTCGATCAAGCAATTGCGTTGCGATTCCAGCAAGATCAGATGCGCCAACAACAACAACCCGTTTTATTGAACCAAGGTCTAGTTCCTGATTGCTGCGTAGAAGTTGAAGTTGCTCACTTTCAAAAATGCAGAGGTCATCCTTCTTCAGGACACGTTCAATTTTCGATTGAACTTCTTGTAAGACGTCAAATCGTTTGATCGCTGAATCGGTCAACATTGTTGTTGCACGCTCTGGCCACGCTGTGCGATCGAGTGAATGACCGCTGCCGGTTGCTGTCTTTATTGCTTCACTTACATGCCGTGCAATCCCTGACCAAGCAATGAAATTGTCATCGGTTGGTCGTCGTGGTCCGACAATCGGCGCGATGATGTTTGGCTCCATCCCTTTCAAAACAGCTGTCGTTGCTAGAAGGGTTGTGGTCGGATCCGCAATCCGCTTCTGTGTTCCGATGAAATTTCTGAATAATTGTGATGGGGTTCCAATCCATGGCAGTTCAACGGCTCGCCCCTGTTTGTGAGCCCTATGGATGAAAATTGATTGCAGTCGTTTCCCGATTGCCTGCCCCGAAACGAGGATCAATACTTGGTTTGAGGCGCCTAATTCGTCTTGTAAACAATGTTCTACCAACCACTTGGCGGAGGTTGACAGGAAGGGCTGATCCCATCCCAGAAAGTGTTTGTTGGGCTCTGACATCTTCGGGAACGGTACCAGATTGGTGCTCCTTTCCCTGACACCATGATGTCAGGGTTCGCAGAAGAAAGTCCGAATTGTTCCACGGCAGAGAGACAAATGTAGACCAGTAAATGAGTTAGAAATAAAATCAAACTGCCGATAAAAACCCCAAAAAAATATGCCCTGCGCAAGTTTTTGCTGCATATCGGGTTGCGAACGTATCCACAGAAAAATGGAGTTTTTTGCCCTGTGGACTGCACATCTCGCCGTGGAACTGCCGATAACCTAACAGGCGAAGTGGTGGAACGCCTACGTGTGACTGTTGCCCGAAAGGGTACTCGTTGCGTTCCTTCTCTTCTCTTCTCTTCCATCACCCTTGGATCTTAGGATTCAAGGGTGATTTTTTTGGAGTATTGGAATTCAGTTCTTCCATCGTAACGACACTGCCTCCGAAATCATTTACTTCGTGTTGGTCGTGTGTAACAAATAACGTTGTTGCGCCGATCTCATCGTGCACTCGACGAATTAACATTGCAATTGATTCCTTTAATTCCTGATCAAGCGAAACGAGTGGTTCATCAAGTAGAAGAATTCGCGGCTTGACGATCGTTGCTCGGCCAATTGCAACTCGTCGCCGTTCTCCCCCACTGAGTTTCGATGCTCGCCTATTTGCAATGTTGGAAAGATGCAACGATCCCAACGTTTCAGAAACACGCTGTGCAATATCCAATTTCGTTTCACCACATGCTCGCAATGGAAACCCAACATTTTCTTCAACCGATAAGTGTTCATACAAAGGCTGATCTTGCATCACAATTCCGATAGATCGAAGATGAGGTTTTCGATCTTGAATTGCATTGCCATCTACCCAAATACGTCCGCTATCTGGTTTCAGAATCCCAGCAATACAATGAAGCAGGGTTGACTTACCAGAACCTGACGGACCGGTGATCGTCACAAGTTCACCATCGTCAATATCGAAACTCACAGTGTTTAAGACGGGGGTATTCGATGAAAAACGCTTACACAGAGAATGGACGGAGAGTGACATCACCAAATCATAACGATGTTACGATAATGAAATGATCACCTTGCTTTGTATGCTTGCTTGTCTTGAACCCGCGCCAGCCGCTGACCAAAATTCGCCAAGTGGAGTCCTTACATTCAATGTTGTCGATTTGGATGGCAACCCAATCCCTGCACGGCTCACATTCATCGATACTAATGGCTCAAACCGCGATCTGTTTCCAAATCCAGATGCAGATCCAACCAAACTAGCGTTGCGTGATTACGCGGTTTACACGCTTGAAGGAAGCGGTTCAATCACAGTTCCAGTTGGAAATTGGGATGTGATGGCATCTCATGGTATCGAATGGTCGATCGACACAACACACTTTGATGTTGTTGAAGGTGGCGATTACTCTTGGACTGCAATCCTAGAACACGAGATTGATACATCTGATTGGATCAGCGGTGATTTTCATTTGCACACATTGACGCACAGTGGACACGGCGACTCCAACATGAACGAACGAATCATCTCCATCATTGGCGAAGGTGTCGAATTCGCTGTTGCAACTGATCACAACCACAACACAGATTACCAACCGATCATCGATCGTCTTGGCGCAAACAACCATCTCACTGCTGTCGTTGGTAATGAAGTCTCTATGCGATATGGACACTTGAACGCATTCCCACTCGATGCAAATGCGACTGTTGTGAATCAATCGAAAGAAGCTCCAGAATTGTTCGCTCAAATACGAGCAGAGAAAAATGCATACGGTGTTGTTCCAATCATTCAGATCAACCACCCTCGGTGGGAGAACATCGACTACTTCGGGAAGCGCGGTCTCGATCCAGTCACTGGTGAATCCGAAGATGAACGTTGGTCATGGGATTTTGATTCTATTGAAATCCTAAACGAAAACGAGGGTTGGGGATTCCACGACGCTGAAGTTACTGCGTTAAATGTACGACGAAGCAAGCACAGTGTGCTTCGCGATTGGTACAACATGCTCAACGCAGGCAGAAGAATTTCAGCAGTCGGCAATAGCGACAGTCACACCGTGATTGCGAACATTGCAGGCATTCCCCGAAACTATGTCTTTACAGGTAACGATGATGCAAGCAATATTGATCCTGCTGCAGTCGCAAATGCAATCCGGAGCGGGCGTATGTCCACAACGACAGGACCATTTCTTCGGATGACAGCAAATGGTCATCCCATGGGTTCGACTATTTCAATCTCGGAGCCAGTTGTGGATATCTACATCGATGCCCAAGCTGCTTCATGGATTGATCTAGACACCATTCGAATCATCCAGAATGGCGAAGAGGTTGCGACCGTGAAATCTGATTATGACCAAGACGGGGTCACGCACTTCAGACCAAGAATCCGAATTGCGAGTCCAAGGGATTGTTGGATCATTTCGATCGCAGAGGGTGATGAGGACATGTCGCCATACCTCATGGATAAATCAAGACCAATTTATCCGCTGGCCATCGCAAACCCCATTTACATCGACGCTGACGGAGATGGATTGTGGACGCCACCATTGTTGTGGGCGGAACAAACAATCGAACGTGGAGATCTTGAATCAATTGTCAGCCTTTTCAACGAAGTAAACGCAACTGAACAGAGCTTGCTTGTGCTGAAGGCACCAAACAATCCTGAAGTAGCAACACAAATGATCCACCTTGGTCTCGCAAGCAAACACCGCATTGTAAAACTCGCTGCATGTCGGGCTGCGGAAGAAATTGGAGACTCAGAATTGCTTCAACAGCTTTCTGCTGTGGTTGATCACCCAGATTCAGATCAGTACCTTGGTTTTTCAGCATGGGCAGCTTGTGACACGATCGATCCATCGATTGGCGAGCAACTACTCGATCGACTTGTGGATCGGTTCGGCTGGGACGGTGTACGACGATATTCACCCGAGCACGAAATTGTATTACCCGGTGATTTTATTCAGGATTGGCAGGTTGCTGGTCACTTTGCAATTGCAAATGACGCGGATCGTCTGTCAAATCTAGCAAATCAAAAACAAATGCCTGAACCAAACATCATGTCGCTAGTTGTTCCAAAAACAACCGCAGGAGAACCACTTTCGTGGAAAGATATGCAAACCGAGGACGATGGATATTTGAATTTATCGCTTGGGCCATTAACCGAAAACACCATCTGCTACGCTCGGTGTTGGTTGTGGAGCCCTGAAGAGCGAAAAATAGATTTCACTATCGGCAGTGACGATGCGTGCCGAATTTGGGTGGGCGACGAACTTGTTTGGGATGATCCCGACTGGCAAACAGCACGCAAAGACCGCAAGATCGGTTCGTTCACTTTGCAAAAGGGGTGGAATCCAGTGCTCTTCAAAATCCTCAACGGTCTCAAAGGTATGGGACTCTACTTCCGCGTGATGGATGAAGAAATCGATAGCAGTTCTACCGAACCACGATCAAATTAATTACCCGAATTACCCCGCAGGTAATGAATGAATGGGTTGGGGCAGCTCGACGCCCATCGCTTCAAATTGTGCTTCGATTTGTGGTGCCCAACCGCGGTTAGCCATCGGGCTTGCTGGGCTTGGATGCAAAATGGTTTCAATGTCGTCCCGTCCGAGCGTTTTCATCGCACGCTTCTTTGCAAAGCCACCGATACCAACAATCTTTGATGGTTCAAGGACATCAACAAACTTGCGAAGCGCATCATCGCACACTTCAAACACCGCATCTCGTTCTTCCGGTTTCAATTTGTCAGGCGTTCGATTCTTGCCACCTGCTTCCAAAAAACAGAGTGGACAATAGTTCAACACAAAAAACGTTCGAAAGAATTCTTCCGCGCAGCCATATCTCTCTCTAGCCCATTCCCATACGCGTCGACCACTCACTTCGCTTCTTGGACAATCGAACCCCTGGATCTCCCGCTTGGGATGTTCGGGACTTGGATGACCAACACGTTCCTCAATACCAAGGAATTCACGGACCGAGTTCACTTCGCCAAACGGAACGCCTGTCTGCG
>Ga0066376_10002201_pt1 | contig 18311 bp, 18 predicted proteins | sample Knorr_S15_td_Bot_FD_77009 | JGI IMG/M metagenome (GOLD analysis project Ga0066376, IMG submission 77009) | Marine microbial communities from Southern Atlantic Ocean transect - Knorr_S15_td_Bottom_ad_5009_LV_A | ecosystem: Environmental > Aquatic > Marine > Oceanic | place: Southern Atlantic... | reverse complement strand
CCCCGAGAAATACTGAGAGAACCACCAGAGCCCCGTGAGCACCACCACCTCGGTGGCCACGACAGCCTGGTAGAGGAACCCGAACGGTTCCTCACCCCGAGTATCGATTACGCGGGGCCGCTCGCGAACGCCGCAAGTCGTTGGGGTCATGGTCGCCTGCTGGCAGTATACCCGTCCGCATGCGAGTCACGGGCTCCCGCGAGGGACGGTTTCCCGGCGAGGCGCTCGTCTGCGAAGGCGCGAGGAGGAAGCAGCCAGGCGGGCTGTGACCGACGAAGTAACGCCCGCAGACGGGCGCCTCGCCGGGAAACCGGGCTTGCACCGGGGGGACCGCGTCGGTAAAATTGCGCGGGCGCTAGAGCGCTTGTGAAATAATGCACGTTTGCGGCAGTCGTGTCCGCACGGTTCCGGTGTGCTCCGTGGTGTCGCTGCGTACGGCTCCGTGACGTCGACCTGCCGCTAGGGTCGCCGTCGCCGGGCACCCCGCGACGCCGCGGGCTACCCCGCGAGAGATTGTTGTTCTGGCCGGACCGTCGCATCGCGCGGCCGGTCGGTATCCGGGAAGGTCAAGAAAGGAGTCACGACGTTGGAGAACGTGGCCACCGCCGAAGAAATCGCGCACGCCGAACACGGGCACGAAGAGCACGAGCTGAGCTTCCTGCAAACCTACGTCTTTTCGCAGGACCACAAGGTGATCGGCATCCAGTACGCCATCACCGCGATGCTTTTCCTGCTGTTCGGTTTCACCCTGATGATGATCATGCGGTGGCAGCTGGCCTTCCCGTTCAGGCCGGTCCCAGTCATTGGCGGTCTCCTGGGTGCAAACAATGCACAACTGATGGCACCGGAGTTCTACAACTCCCTGGGCGCCATGCACGGGACCATCATGGTCTTCCTGGGTGTGGTACCGCTGGCCGTGGGCGGTTTCGGCAACTACGTGCTGCCGCTCCAGATCGGCGCCCCCGACATGGCGTTTCCGCGACTGAACATGGCCAGCTACTGGTCGTTCTTCCTCGGCGGCATCGTGATGATCGCCAGCTTCTTCGTCCCGGGCGGCGCGGCCAACTCGGGCTGGACCTCATACGCCCCGTTATCGGTCATCGCGACCGAGGGTCAGACCTGGTGGTTGGTCGGGATGCTCTTTCTGATCACCTCGTCGCTGCTCGGGTCTGTCAATTTCATCGTGACCACGTTGCAGTTGCGCGCGCCGGGGATGAGCTTCATGCGGCTGCCGTTTTTTGTGTGGGCACAGCTCGTCACGTCGTTCCTCCTGCTGCTGGCGTTCCCGCCACTCGAGGCGGCCGGCGTGCTGCAAATCATGGACCGCGTGGCCGACACCAGCTTCTTCATGCCGAGCGGGCTGGTCGTCGGAGACGGGCCGCTGGAGATCAGCGGCGGCGGCAGCCCGCTGCTCTGGCAACACCTGTTCTGGTTCCTGGCCCACCCCGAGGTGTATGTCCTGATTCTGCCGGCGTTGGGGATCGTGGGCGAGATCGTGGCCAACAACACGCGGAAGCCGCTCTGGGGCTACCGGGTGCTGGTGGCGTCGCTCATCTTCCTCGGCTTCATGTCGTTCATCGTGTGGGCGCACCACATGTTCCTGACCGGCATGGGCACCACCATCAGCACCTTCTTTCAAACCACGACGATGATCATCTCGATCCCGTCTGTGGTCATCTTGTCGGCGTTTTTCCTGTCGCTGTACGGCGGGTCCATTCGATACAACGTGCCAATGCTGTTCGCGCTGGCGTTTCTCCCGATGTTCGGGATCGGCGGGCTGACCGGTCTACCGCTGGGGCTCACCGCGCCTGACCTCCACCTGCACGACACGTATTACGTCATCGGACACTTCCACTACGTGGTGGCACCGGGCACGATCTTCGCGCTGTTCGGGGGCATCTATTACTGGTATCCCAAGGCCACCGGCCGTCTGATGAACGACATGCTGGGCCGGATTCACTTCTGGGGTTCGATCATCGCGATCAACTGCGTGTTCATGCCGATGTTCATCACCGGACTGGCCGGGATGAATCGACGGCTGTATGACGGCGGTCTGGAGTACGCGCACGTGCAGGAAGTGCTGGAGTGGAACCAGTTCATGTCCTACGGGGCCTGGACACTCGGGTTCTTCCAGATCTTCTTCATCTTCAACTTCTTCTGGAGCATCCGGCACGGCAAGAAGGTGGGTGACAACCCCTGGGACGCGACCACGCTCGAGTGGCAGGCCCCTTCACCGCCGCCGCACGGGAACTTCAGTACGCCGCCGGAGGCGTACCGCGGGCCGTACGAGTACAGCGTGCCCGGCGCTCCGAGCGACTTCTCCATGCAAGGCCAGGCCCCGGGGGCTAACCCGGAACCCGCGAAGGTTTAACCAGCGATGGAAATCCCCTACACCGTAGCTGAACGGCCGGACACCGGCTTGAACAACGTCAAGCTGGGTATCTGGCTGTTTCTCGCCTCCGAGGTGATGCTGTTCGGCGGACTCTTTTCAACCTACATCCTGCTACGAGTCGGCGCGGTCGAATGGCCGCTAGGCGCCGAATTCCTCAACATCCCCATCGGCACCGTCAACACCGTGATTCTGATCGCCTCCAGTGTCACGATGGTCATGGCCTACGCGTCACTCAAGCTCGGCGACTTCGCCAAATACAAGACCTACATGCTGGCCACCGTGCTGCTGCCGGTGCTCTTTCTGTGCATCAAGGGCTACGAGTACTACGAGAAGGTGTCCCACGATCATCTGCCGTCGCACAGTACGTTTCTGGCGATCTACTGGACGATGACCGCGCTGCACGGGTTGCACATCATCGGTGGCATTGTTGTGAACGGCTATTTCTGGGGTCCCGGCAGCAAGATGTGGCATACCAAGCCGGCGATGTTCGAAAATCGCGTCGAAGCCGCTGGGCTGTACTGGCACTTCGTGGACCTGGTCTGGATTTTCCTGTTTCCCGTGCTGTATCTCCTGTAACGCGGCAGAGGCTCAAGGAGTCATCATGAGCGGTAGCGCAGAAGAAGTCAGAAAACACATCGCGACCTACAAGAAGATCGCCGCGGCTCTCGGCGTGGGCACGATCGTCACGGTCCTGGCGTCGTATCTGGATGTCTCGGTTGCCATCGGCATCACGATCGCGCTGGTCATCGCGACCACCAAGGCCTCGCTCGTGGCGAACTACTTCATGCACCTTGGCGAGGAACGCAGCCAGTGGCTGATGGTGTCGTTGGGATTGACGGCGGTCTTCTGGCTCGTCTTGATGCTGGTGCCGCTGTTGACGTTCTCCGACCACATCGGCGTTGCCAAGACGTTACCGAACGCGAACGCGAACGCGCACGAGATGGCCGAGGGCGAAGAGCACTAATGTCGTTGCGCTCGTTCCACATCGTATTCATCGTGGCGTCCATCCTGCTGTCGCTGATGATGGCGGTGTGGGGCGGCGTCAACTACGGCACCGACGCCGGGTCTGTATGGCATCTGGCGACCACGGTGGGCGCGGTGATCACGGCCGGCCTGCTCACCGTCTACGCGGTGAAGTTTGTCAGGAAGACCCGCGAGCTCGGATTGAGCTAGAAAGGTGGAGACCATGACACGACGAGTAGGGTGGACGGCGTTTGTCATGACGGCGATAGCTTTGGCCACGCCGCAGCCATTACTGGCCTGCGTGGTCTGTTTCGGAGACCCGAACTCGCCGATGGCGATCGGCGCCACTTGGGGCGTCATGCTGCTGATCGGGGTCACGGCCGCGGTCCTCTCCGCTTTCGCGGGTTTTTTTCTCTACCTGGTGAAACGATCGCGGATGGCGCTCGGTCAGCGCATCGATCTGTCCGGATCGTCCCAGGGGGGGAGCTCGCAGTGACAGCCCCACTGCATTCGACTGACGCTGCATCCCGGCTGACAGCGTTGTTCCTCGGTCAAATACTGCCGGTATTTTCCCTCGTCTCGCCTTGTCAGCCGGGCGCATCGCCAGTCTCGATGCGGACGCGGGGTTTCACCACGAACTCCAGGAGTGTGTAGATGCAGGAGTTTCTAGGACTGCCGCTGCAGGCCTCGTCGCACGCCGCTGAAATCGATCGCATCATCGTCATCGTGCATTGGCTGATGCTGGCGCTGTTCGCCGGCTGGGGTTCGTTCTTCGCCTACACGCTGGTTCGGTTCAGGCAAAGCGCGAACCCGAAGGCGGACTACCACGGCGTCAAGAGCCATGTGTCCAGCTACCTCGAGGTGGCCGTGGCGGTTGTCGAAACGGTCATCTTGATCGCGTTCGCCCTTCCGGCGTGGGCGACACGTGTGAACGAGGTTCCACCAGAGAGCGGCGCCACTGTCGTCCACGTCATCGCGAAGCAGTTCGCCTGGCACTTGGTGTACCCAGGTCCCGACGGTCGGTTCGGCCGCCGCGATGGCAGTCTGGTCACCCCGACCAACGAAATCGGTCTCGACCGAGAGGACCCGAATGGCGCCGATGACATCTACACCATCAACCAGCTGAATCTGCCGGTCGACACCCCCGTGATCGTCTATCTCACCAGCATGGATGTCATCCACAGCTTTGCGATCGCCGAGATGCGGGTGAAGCAGGACGCGATTCCAGGGATGGAAATCCCCATCTGGTGGGAGCCGACCGTGACCGGCGCCTACGAAATCAACTGCTCGCAATTGTGCGGGCTGGGGCACTACCGGATGCGCGGCGCCGTCAGTGTTCTGACCGAGGCCGACTTCCAGTCATTCCTGGCGGAAGCGGGCGCTCGCTTGACGGCGGACTAGCGTTCTGTAACCGGAATTCGCTGTCTAGGTCGGTCACGCGGCGCGCGCCTGAAAAGGCGTGACAAGGGATGCCCTGCGCCGGACCGGTGTCACGGCCGCGCGCGCGCCAACTCTTCTTCGATAATCTGCTCGAAGACCGCGTAGGGAGCCGCGCCCATCACCGACCGGCCGTTGATGAACACGGTCGGCGTCGAGGACACGCCGTCTTCCTGCCCCTCGCGCAGGTTGGCGTTGACCTGCGCGGCAAAGCGACCACTGTCCAGGCAGGCATCGAACGTGGCCTGGTCCATCCCCAACTCGCCGGCGTGGCGCTTCAGGTCATCGACCCCCAGTTCGTCCTGGTTCGCGAACATGGTGTCGTGCAGCTCCCAGAACTTGCCTTGCTCGAGCGCGCAGTGTCCGGCCTCAGCCGCCTTGAACGCCTGGGCGTGATTCGGCAGCGGGTAATCTTTGAACACCAGGCGCACATCGCTGCCATAAGCCGTTTTCAGTTGCTCGAGCGTTCCCGTCAACTGCTGACAGTACGGGCACTGGAAGTCGGAGTACTCGACGAGTTCGATCACCGCGTCGTCTGGGCCAAACGTGGCGTCGCTGGCATCCACCAACACCGGGGTCCGTGGCGGTTCGAGCTCGATGCGCACGTCGGCGGCGGCCACCCGCAGCTCGTCCATGTACGCATGCAACGCCTGCGTTGGACGCTGCTGCTCGAGAAACATGCGGATCTCCGGCCGCATCTGCTCGAGCGTTCGCCCGGCGAACGAGTTCTGATTCTGCCCAAACAGCAGGGCGATGTCTTCGTCGGAGACCGGGAGGGTTCTCGACGGCAGCTCCGCTTCAAGCAGCGCGTCACGGGACGCGCCCTGCGCCGCCGCTTCTTGATCAATGAGAATATCGCCGATCACGATGTCAAGGGCGCGGCGGCGCGTGTCGTACAGTTCCTGCAGCATCCTCGCGCGCGAAGCGGCGTCGTTCTTGCGCCAGGCTTCGTCGACATCGGCCATGGTCACCGTCACATCGCCGACCCGGCCGACCACGTCGGTCGGTGCCTGGGCGCAGACCGACGCCGCCGAACAGAGGACTGTGAGGGCCGCGGCGCCGGCCGCGGTGCCGATCCGATGAAACATGAAGCACACCTTTCTTATGGAACCCGTGCTTATGGCGCGTAACGCTTCACTTTATCATTCGTGGGACAGCACGGACACGACACGGTTCGCTGTGCTAGGAACGTGCCCACCCTCATGAGCCGCCATCGTGTTCGCGCCCGCCCCCCTCGTGCGACCAGTCCAGAGCCGGCCAGACGCGTCACACACGGCTCGGAGCTGACGGCCTACCTCGAGGACGCGGCACACTTCCCCGGCGGGCATTCGTCATTGGTGGTCTGTCCGCGCGACGAGCAACAACTCGCCGCCGTCCTCCGGGACGCGACGACCGTGCTGCCCGTTGGCGCGCAGTCGTCCCTCACCGGCGGGGCGACCCCGATGGGGGACACGGTCATCAGCCTGTCTGAGCTCAGCTCCATCGCACCGCCCGAGCTCGACTCCGTCACGGCCGAGGCCGGTGTCACCCTCACCGCCCTCCGGGAGGCGCTGAGCGGGGCGGGCCGAGCCTACCCACCGGTCCCTACCTACGAAGGGGCGACGGTGGGTGGGGTCGTCTCGACAAACGCTGCCGGCGCCGCGACCTTCAAATACGGCACGACCCGCCAGTGGGTGCGAGCTTTGACCGTGATGCTGGCGACCGGCGAGGTGCTCGACCTTGAACGCGGGCAGGTCCGTGCGGCGGACCACCACTTCGAAATCGACACGTCTGACGGCACGCTCCGGGTTCCGGTCCCGACCTATCGGGTACCGGAGGTGCCGAAGCGCGCAGCGGGATACCCGGCCGGCCCCGATCTCGACCTGATCGACCTCTTCGTTGGCGCCGAAGGCACCCTGGGTATCGTCACGTCCGTGACCCTGGAGGTGCTGCCCCGTTGCCCCGAGGTCGGGTTCGTCCTGGTCGCCTGTCGTGACGAGTCGCAAGCCGTCGCGCTCGCCTCCGACTTGCGCCAAGCGTCGATGCGGACCTGGCGCGACCAGGACCCCACCGGTCTCGATGTCATCGCGATCGAGTACATGGACCGGCGGTGCCTGGCGCTGTTGCGCGAGGACGGCTCGGCTCGACGCCTCGGCGTGACGATTCCGGATGACGCGGACACACTGCTCCTCGCCCAGATCGAGTTCCCACCGGGGACCACGACCGCGCGGGTGTATGACGAGGTGGCCAACGCAACGACCGAGACCGACGTGTCAGGCGCGGGATCACGCCTGGCGTCGCCCGTGGCCAGTCTCTGCCGGATCATCGGCGAGGCGGACCGGCTTGATGCCACAGAGATCGTCGGCCCGGGCGACCGTGCCCGCGCCTCCGCCCTGTTGGCGCTTCGCGAAGCGGTGCCAGACGCGGTCAATCGTCGGGTCGGTATCGCCAAGCGCACCGTCGATGGCACAATCGAAAAAACGGCGGCCGACATGATTGTGCCTTTTGCTCACCTTCGCGAGAGCCTCACCCTGTTCCGTGGCGCGTTCGAGTCGCGCGGGCTCGACTATGCGATCTGGGGCCACCTCTCGGACGCGAATCTGCACCCCAACGTGATCCCACGGTCGGCGGACGATGTGCGACGCGGCAAAGAGGCGATTCTGGAGTGCGGCCGCAGAGTCATCGAGTTGGGCGGCTGCCCGCTGGCCGAACATGGCGTCGGACGCAACGTGGTGAAGCAGGCGCTCCTGCGGCAGCTATACGGCGAACGAGGGATTGCGGAGATGCACGCGGTCAAGCAGGCGCTCGACCCGTCCGGGAAGCTCGCACCCGGGGTGTTACTGCCGTGAGGGGCAGCTTTCTCGCGCACTGGTTCACCACCGCGGTCGCGCTCGGTGCGACCGCGTGGATGCTGTCCGGCGTGCAGGTCGACTCGTTCACCGCGCTTGCGGTCGCCGCCCTCGTGTTGGGTTTCGTCAACGCGATCGTCCGACCGATCCTGGTGTTGCTGACGCTGCCGTTCACCCTGGTGACGCTCGGACTGTTTTATTTCGTCATCAACGGCGTCGCGTTCGGTCTGGCCGCGTCGCTGGTGCCGGGGTTCCGCGTGTCGTCGTTTTTCTCCGCCGTGCTCGGCGCCGCCTTTGTGGGGCTCGTCTCCTGGTTCATTGGGGGCGCCACGGGACGCCACAAGCACACCGTGACCCGCACCCGATCCTCCGGCGTGGTCGACGTGCATCGCCACCGCGACGGACGCTGGGGCTAGGTTTTCCGACGAGGCGCCCGTCTCGTCAGAAAACCCCCTCTCTGTGAACCTGTCCTGTGTGTATTCCGTGGCCAGCGATCGTCAGAGTTCGACGTGGCGTAGGCGGAGTGCATTTGCGATGACCGCCAGCGAGCTGAGGGTCATGGCCGCACTGGCGAACATCGGGGTGATCAACAGGCCGGTCAGGGGATACAGCACACCGGCGGCGACCGGAACGCCAACAGCGTTGTAGACGAACGCCAGAAACAGATTTTGTCGGATGTTCCGCATCGTGGCACGGCTCAGCCGGCGAGCCTGCACGATGGCCCGCAGGTCACCTCGAACCAGGGTGACCCCGGCGCTCTCGATGGCCACGTCGGTGCCCGTCCCCATCGCAATCCCTACCGCGGCTTCGGCCAGCGCGGGTGCGTCGTTGATGCCATCACCGGCCATCGCGACGACCTCTCCGGCTGCCTGCCGCTCGGCCACGATCCGCCGCTTGTCGGCCGGCAGCACCCCGGCCACCACTTCGTCGATCCCGAGCTTGGACGCCACCGCCTCGGCCGTCAGCTTGTTGTCGCCCGTAACCATGACCACCCGCATCCCGTCGCCGCGCAGCTGCTCGACCGCTTCCAATGTGGTTGGCTTGATCGGGTCGGCCACACCAAGCATCCCGGCGAGCACGCCATCCACCGCGACGTAGACGACCGTTTGTCCATCTCGCCGCAACACGTCGGCGCGCTCGCTCAGCGACACCGTGGCCACATCGTGGGCCTCCAGCAGTGCCGTGGTCCCCAACAGGACCTGACGCCCACCGACGACGCCCCGGACGCCGCGCCCGACCTCGGCCTCAAAATCGGTCACCGGCGGCAGCGTCACCCCTCGTTCGTTCGCCGCCTGGGTCACGGCGGAAGCCAGAGGGTGCTCACTGCCACGTTCGAGCGCGGCGGCCGTGGTCAGCAACTCGGCCTCTGTCACCCCCTCGACCGGCACCATCGTCGCGAGTACCGGCTTCCCTTCGGTGAGGGTGCCGGTCTTGTCGACAATGACCGTGTTGACGCGTTCCAGGGTCTCGAGCGCCTCGGCGTTCTTGATCAGCACGCCGACACCCGCGCCACGCCCGGTCCCGACCATGATGGCCATCGGTGTGGCCAGACCGAGCGCGCAGGGACACGCGATGATCAGCACGGCGACACTGCTCACCAACGCCAGGGCCAGCCGTGGATCCGGCCCCCAGACCGACCAGCCTACAAACGCCAGCACCGCCACCGTCACCACCGCCGGGACAAAGAACTGGGCGAGCCGGTCGGCCAGTCGTTGAATTGGGGCGCGACTGCGCTGCGCCTCGGACACCATCGTGACGATTTGTGCCAGCAGCGTCTGGGCCCCGACGCGCTCCGCCGTGATGAGCAGCGTGCCAGAACCGTTCAGCGTCGCCCCCACGACGGTGGCGCCGGCGACCTTCTCGACGGGCAGCGGCTCGCCGGTCAGCATCGATTCGTCGACCGCGCTACGTCCCTCGACCACCCGGCCATCCACCGGCACGCGCTCACCAGGACGGACGCGGAGCAGATCGCCCAGCTGCACGACGCCAAGCGGGACATCTTCTTCCTCTGCCCCAACGACTCGCCGAGCCATCGTTGGGGCCAGCCCCAGCAAGGCGCGAAGTGCGGCACCGGTCCGCCCGCGAGCCCGCAGCTCGAGCACCTGGCCCAACAGCACCAACGCCACGACCACGACGGCGGTGTCGAAGTACGGTTCGACGCCGCCCGCCATTCGGAACCCCTCGGGAAACAGACCGGGAGCCACCGTCGCGGCGACACTGTAGAGATACGCCGACCCGACCCCGAGCGCGATCAGCGTGAACATGTTTGGGCTGCGATTCACCACGGACGCCCACGCCCGTTCGAAGAACGGCCACCCGGCCCAGAGCACGACCGGCGTGGCGCAGACCAGTTGAATCCAGTTGGAGGCGGCGCGGCTGAGGGCACCGGGCTGTCCCCCGATCACCATCTCGGTCATGGCGAGCCCGAACACCGGCAGCCCGATGACGACGGCAATGCGAAAGCGGCGCGTCATGTCGTCGAGTTCCGGGTTCGATGGCTCGGTCGGCGTCACCGCCCGCGGCTCGAGCGCCATCCCGCATGTGGGACAACTCCCCGGGGCGTCCCGCACCACCTCCGGGTGCATCGGGCAGGTGTATTCGACGCCGGCCAGCATGTCTGCGGCACCCAGCGCGGCCTCGAGCGCCATCCCGCACTGGGGACAGGCTCCGGGCTGCGGCTCACGCACCTCCGGATCCATCGGACAGGTGAACCAGGTACCAGGGGGTGGAGCGGGCGAGTCGTCGGACGGAGACGGAGACAGGTAACGCCGCGGGTCAGTCCGGAATTTCGTCCGACAGCCGTCGCCGCAAAAGTAGTAGGTCGCGTCGGCGTGCTCGTGGCTGACCGTGCTGGTGGCCAGGTCAACCGTCATACCGCAGACCGGGTCGACGGCCGCGGCCGGCCCCGGAGCCGGCACGTCGTTCGTCAGAAACTGAGTGGGGTCTGATTTGAACGCCGACTGGCAACCGCCGCAACAAAAGTGATACGTCTGGCCGGCGTGTTCGTGACTGAACCGACTCTTTGCGGGATCGACCCGCATCCCACAAACCGGGTCCTGTGTGTCGCTGGCAGACATCGTCATTAGGTCCAACTTTACAAGCCCTATTCGATCCCCCATCATAGTCTCTGGTCGCGGCGGTCGCCGCCCGCGCGTTCGTTCCGACCCCACTTCCACGAATTCCTCCTGTAACAGGCTGCTCGAAGAGGGTGCGGAAGAACGCCTGGCGTGACCGCGTGGGGTGAGGGGCGCAGCCCCGTCTAAAAGCAATGATCGAACGACAGACACTCGCATTCGCCTGCCTCGTACTGCTTCCGGCCCTGTCCGCCGCCCAAGACGCCGACGACGACCGGTGGTCGGGCACCGCGGAAATATCCGCCATCGCCACGTCCGGAAACTCGGACACCCGGACGTTCGGGCTCGGCGGCGAGGTCGTGTTCGACCCCGGCCCCTGGAAATGGCTGGCGCGGGTGGCCCATGTCGAGACAGAAGCCGACGATGTCCTGAGGGCCCGCTCACAGAGCGCGTTGCTCGAGGCGTCGCGCACGCTGTCGGAACGACTCGACCTGTACGGTCGAGGCGGTTACTTGCGCGACCTGTTCGCCGGCATCGAACGCCGCCTCACCACCGAGGCCGGCCTTGCGTATCGGGTCATCGCGACCGAGCCCCACTCCCTGCAGTTACTCGGAGGCGCGGGCTTCACTCGGGAACAGCGGTCGGCGGGCAACGATCTCTCGCTGGGTACGGCCAACGCCGCAGCCCGTTACGCCTGGGCGTTGACCGAGACCAGCCGGCTGACAGAAGAAGCGGCGTTTGTGGCCGATCTCAGCACCGGCGACAACTGGCGGTTCTCGAACGAGCTTGCCGCCACCGCTGCGCTGAGCAACCGCCTGTCGCTGAAGGTCTCGCACAAGTTGAGCTACCTCAACGAGCCGGTCCTTGGCTTCCGAAAAACCGACACGATTTTCGCCGCGGCGTTAGTCGCGAATTTCTAGGCGCCGTTCTTCAGCACTCAGTATCGTGCTTGCTAGTGTCCGGTAGCCGTGATTCGGCACCCGTGGCCGCGGTTCAGTTGTCGATTTGTGAGCCTAGCCAGTCGCGACGAAACTGGCGTTGCGCCGCCGTGAGGCGCTGACCGCGCCGCTCCTGCGCAACGACCGCGAGCCTGGGGTCCTCCGCGAGGGTGACCCGAGTCGTTCGCAGCTCGCCCCGCCGGGAGTAGGTCACCCGCACCTGTTCCCCGGCGGAACGGTCGCCGATAATCTCGTCGAGCTGACCGGCCGACGAGAACGACCGACCGTCGATTGACATCAGCACATCGTCCCGCGCGATGCCGGCGTCGTACAACGGCGAGTCGAACGGCGACGGCGCCACCACCCGAGCACCCTCCCGACCGAACCGAAACTGAACCGGGCCGAGCCAGCCCCTCCGCGCGGCCCGTGGGGCCAGTACAAGTCCGGCCCGCGCGAACAGCGGGACAAAATCGACGGCCTCGTGTCCTTCGACGAACCGATCGAAGAAGTTGTCAGCGAAGGCGGGGTCGCCCGTCAAGTCGGCGAGCGCGGCGCGCGTGTCAGCCAGGGTATAGGGCCGTGCCACCATGCCGGGCGCATCGCCGCCGAGGCGGCCAAACCGTGCCCACAACAGACGCATGTAATCGTCCAGGGTGACGGCCGGGGCATCGGCGTCCACGGCCCGAGCACGCAGCATCAGGTCCAGTCCCAGGCCCAGTGTTTCGCCCCAGGTGTAGTACGAAATAAACAGGTTGTCCCAGTTCGTGCGATCGATCGCCGTCGCGGCATCGGTAAACGGGGCCAGCCGGCTCATGTCGACCGCCGACCGAAATTGCCGTCCCGGCCCCAATCGCACGGTGTCGATCGCAGACACAAACCGGTTCAGCGTATCCAAGAGCGGCACGAGCCCGGCACGCTGCAGGATCAACGCCCCGTAGTAGTTCGTGAACCCTTCGGCGAGCCACAGCTCATCGGAGGGATTCACGCGTTCAAAGTCGAACGGCTCGAGCGACCGAGGTCTGATCCGCTCGACGTTCCACACGTGAAAGAACTCGTGCGACACCGAGCCCAACAGCCCCTGAGAACCCAGCGCCCCCGGCGAGCTCAACACCGTGCTGTTGCGATGCTCCATCGCATCGCTGCTGGCCGACGGAACATAGTCGGCGAGGAACGTATAGCGGCCGGTTTCGAACCGCGGAAACTCGCCGAACACCGTCACCATCTCACGCACGATACGTTCGACATTCCCGGCGTAGCGCGCAAGCTCGGTCTCGGTACCCTCATGATGGACCGCGACGCGAAACGTCGGCGCGTAGGCGGAATCGGACGGGTCCGTGACGACGAACGAACGATCCGCGAACGCGCTGAACTCGACGGGACTGTCGAGCAGGTATGACAGATTGGGCGCGGTGAAGGTCAGCGGATCGTCCGACGGGTACAACTGGGTCGCGACCCGCCAGTCTCGCTCGGCCGGTGGTATGAACCGTACGGTCGCCGAACGCGCCTCCATCCCGACCCCCCAGAGCAACGACGCCGGCATGTTCAGATGTGCGTGGGTGTCGTCGATGGCGAGGTAGGTGCCGTCGATACGATCCCCGTAGATCCGGTAGGTGACCGTAACAGTCCCGTCGTGACCTGCGATATCCCAGTGCGTCATCGCCGATCGACGCGGGTCGATCGCGTTCCCGGCCCCGTCCTCAGCCTGCAGATCGAACACGTTCTTGGCGAAATCGTGCCGCGCGTATCGGCCTGGCGACGCGCTGCTCATGCGCAGACTCAGTGGCACCGGCGACAGCCCGGTGAACGTGACCGCCACCTGCATCCATCGATGTTCTGGTTCCGGGAAGCTGACCTCGTACAGCACCGCGGGGGCATCGGGGCCAGTCGATGACTGGCCGCCGGTTGGCGGGATCGCCCAGGCCGCGCCGCATGCCAGCGCCACGACCACTCCGCCGCCGCGGAGCACGGCCGAGGGACTGGGTCTGGAGATCATGCGATTGATTCAAGCACGTGCGCGACGAACGACGCTTCTGGTTCCGCGCCCAGGATTTCGACGCGCTCATTGACGACGGTTTTTGGCACGCCGGTGACGCGGTACTGCCGCACAAGATCCGGATACTCCACCGCGGCTACCGCGGAAGCGGTGATGTGAGCATTCTCGAACGCCATGCGATGAGCGAGGCTGACCGCCTTCGGGCAGTGCGGTCAGGTGGGCGTGGCGAACACCTGGATATCAATCGGCTGGTCGACCGACGCGATCAGCGCCCGGCTCTCGTCGCTCAGTCCGGAGTCGCCGGCCGCGACCAGAGTAATCGCCTCGACCAACGAGACCAGCTCGTGCCCCTCGGGCACCCCGTAGAAACGGATACCGACGTCGGCCTGACCGACCACGGCAATGGCGGGCACTCGCTGTACGCCATACGTCTCGACCTGGTCCGTGTCGAGTACGAGGTTGTACTCTTCGACGGTGATCTGGTCGGAGAACGACGCGATGCGGTCCACGATCTGACGCGCCGGGACACAGGAGTCGCAACCGAACGTCTGGGTAAAGAAGACGAGCGTGACTGGCGCGCCGATGCCGGCGAGGGTCGCTTCAAGCTCATCCTGAGTGCGGGAATCCATCGCGCGATTATCGCAGGTGGGAGAGCCGCTGGCCACTCAAGGACATGGACGGACGGCACCTACTTGAACAGGTCGTCGAACTTGTCTTTCACACTTCTCGCCCCGGTGACCTCGGAATGGGTCTGACGCTCGACCGTCACCCGGGGTTCGAAGCGGTCACACTCGTTCCGGGCATCCTTCGGGGAGACCCGCACGGCGATCGGCTGCATGCACTCAAAGCGACTGCCGCCATCGAAAAACGCGCACTGCCCGCACGTGCGCAACTCGGCGCCACAGCTTGAACACGTCGACTCCGGGCCGATCGCCAGCGACAGCGTCTTTCCGCAGCGCGCGCACCGAACGACATCGTGGAAGCCCGGCAGGTTGGGCGTCCGGTGCTGGCGGTTGATGACGCCGCGCGGCGCGCCCTCGCGGGGGGCCTTCGGCTTCGGGCTCCGAGGAGTCCGCTCCCGATCGTCGTCCTGATAGCCGCGTTGCTGGTATTTCCGATCACTCATGACGGTGGTTTCCGGGGGGCGGTGGCGGCCAACGCGCTCGCCGGCCATGTCGTGCAGGAACTTCTCGGCGCCCGATGTCGTCTTCGTGTTGTGGACCGCTCGCGACGGGGGGCCGAACCCCGCTGTGCCGTCACCTCGTGCTATTGCTTGGAGATCCACGGCGATTATAGGTCTGGTTCGACCGCCCGTGGTGAAAGTCCTTCTTCGCACTATCATCTACTAGACGTAAATTCTCGGTGACAGTGCTGTGACTCCTTCAACCCCCTCCCTCGACGACCTGCGGATCGACCGCGACGACGGCGTCAACAACCGGCGCCGCTGGCCGTGGATCGTCCTGCTGTGTCTCCTATTGCTGGCGGGTGGCGGCTGGTGGTGGTGGACCGGGCCGGCCCAACTCGTCGAGGTCCGCGTCGCGACGGCGCAAGAGACCACGGTCGCCGCGGAAGACACGGCCGTCCTCAACGCCTCGGGGTATGTGGCGGCACGCCGACGGGCGACCGTGTCATCCAAGGTGACCGGCAAGCTCATCGAAGTCGCCGTTGAAGAAGGGATGGCGGTGCGGGAGGGGCAGATCCTCGCCCGCCTCGACGACTCGACCGTTCGCTCGCAGCTTGCGCTCGCGAGAGCCCGCTTGGCCGCATCCGAGCGTGGCTTCGCCGAGCAAGAGGTACGCCTGCATGAGGCCGAACTGACCCTCGGCCGCACGCGGCGACTGGTCGATGAAGGCGTGGTCGGTCGGGCAGAAATCGACGGCGCGGAAGCAGAAGTCGGCTCGCTCGCGGCTCGCATTGCCCTTGCGCGCGAGCAGGTGGTGGTGTCCGAGCGTGAAATCGACGTATTCCAGACCCAGCTCGACGACATGGTGATCAGAGCGCCGTTCAGCGGCATCGCCATTTCCAAGGACGCGGAAGAGGGCGAGATGATCTCGCCGATCTCGGCCGGAGGCGGCTTTACCCGGACAGGCATCTGCACCCTGGTCGACATGGAATCGCTCGAAATCGAGGTCGACGTCAACGAGAGCTATATCAATCGGGTGCAGGACGGCCAGCGGGTCGTGGCGAACCTCGACGCGTACCCAGACTGGGATATTCCAGGCACGGTCATCACGACGATCCCCGCCGCCGACCGCCAGCGGGCGACCGTGCTGGTACGGATTGCGTTCGACGAATTGGATCCCCGGTTGTTGCCCGATATGGGCGTCAAGGTGGCCTTCTTGGAAGAGCGGCCGCCGACCGCGGCGGAGGTGACCGGCCCGCGGCTGCTGATCCCGGCCAACGCCCTCCGCACCGAAAACGGACAGGACATCGTGTTTATCGTGCGGGGGGACCTCGCCGAGCGCCGCGCGGTGCGGACCGGCTCCGCCGTGGGCGCGCAGGTCGAAGTGGTCGCCGGCCTCACCGCCGGCGAACGGGTGGTCGTCGACGGACCGGACGAGTTGTTGGACGGCGATCGGGTGGTGGTAGTGGAATGACCGACAACGGCGCCACGCTGGTGCAGGTGCGAAATCTGCACAAGGTGTTCAAGCGTGGGTCTGAGCGTATCGACGTGCTGCAGGGTCTCGACCTCAATCTCGACCAGGGCGAGTTCCTGTCGCTGATGGGGCCATCCGGGTCCGGCAAGACCACGCTGCTCAATCTGATCGGCGGACTCGACACGCCGAGCGACGGCACGATCACCGTGGGCGGCGACCGCATCGACAAGCTGTCGGCGGCCAAGCTGTCACGATGGCGCGCGCGCCATATCGGTTTTATCTTCCAGCTCTATAATCTGCTGCCGGTCCTGACCGCCGAGCGGAACGTCGAGTTGCCGCTGCTGCTCACGCCGCTCTCTCGCAGCCAGCGCAAGCAACATGTGGCCACGGCGTTGGCGATGGTCGGGCTGTCTGAGCGGGCGAAACACTATCCTCGGCAGCTCTCCGGCGGACAGGAACAGCGGGTCGGTATTGCCCGCGCCATCGTCACCGACCCCACGTTGTTGCTGTGCGACGAGCCGACCGGCGACTTGGATCGCAAGTCGGGTGACGAGATCCTCGACCTCCTGCAAGCGCTGCACGCGGACCATGGCAAGACCATTGTCATGGTGACGCACGACGCCAGGGCGGCCGAGCGGGCGACGCGGACATTGCATCTCGACAAGGGCACGTTGGGGACGGAGGGCACGAACTGATGAAGTTCTTCCCGCTGATCTGGAGCAACCTCTTTCGTCGAAAAGTGCGGACGTTGTTCACCGTCCTTTCGATCGTGATCGCGTTCATGTTGTTCAACTATTTGTCGGCGGTGCGGGTGGCCTTCAGCATGGGCGTCGACGTCGCCGGCAGCGACCGTCTGACCCTGATTCACAAGGTGTCGTTCATCCAGCTGTTGCCGGTCAGCTACAAGGAACGGATTCTGGCCGTCGACGGCGTGGACGCGGCGACGCACCTCACCTGGTTTGGCGGCGTGTACCAGGAGCCGCGCAATTTCTTCGCCCAGTTCGCGGTCGAGCCAGAGGGTTACCTCGACATGTACCCCGAGTTCCTGTTGTCAGACGAGGCGAAAGCGCGCTGGTTCGGTGACCGGACCGGCGCGGTGGTGGGACGCACATTGGCCGATCGGTACGACTGGGAGGTGGGCGACCGTATCCCCCTGCAAGGCACGATCTGGCGGACACAATCAGGCGACACCTGGGAGTTCACCATCGACGGCATCTACGACGGGTCGGAGCAGGGCACCGACACCACCCAGTTTCTGTTTCACAACGCGTATCTGGACGAGGCCAACTCGCAGGGGCGCGGCATGGTCGGGTGGTATCTGATCCGGGTCGCCGACTCGGACCAGGCCGTCGCCGTCAGCAGCGTCATTGACGAGCGGTTCGCCAACTCGCCGTTCGAAACCAAGACGTCGACCGAGCAGGCGTTCGTGCAGGCGTTCGCCAGTCAAATCGGCGATATCGGCGCCATGATGACCGCCATCCTGACCGCCGTGCTGTTCACCATCCTTCTCGTGTCGGCCAACACGATGGGGCAATCAGTCCGCGAACGAACGAGCGAGCTGGCGGTGCTGAAAACCCTGGGCTTCACGAACCCGAGAGTGCTGTCTCTGGTGCTCATCGAGTCGGTGTCGCTCGCCGTCGTGGGAGGTGGCATCGGGCTTGGCCTGTCGTGGTTCATCATCAGTCAGGGTGACCCGACGGGCGGGTTCCTACCGGCGTTCTTCGTACCGCCGCGAGATTTGGCGATCGCCGTGGGGCTGATCTTCTTCCTCGGCATCGCCAGCGGCATCTTGCCGGGAATCCAGGCTGTGCGCCTGCGTATCGTCGACGCGCTCCGGCGGGCGTAGGTGGTGCCCCTCGCAGCCCGTGGTGAAAGTCCTTCGGTATAGGGATCGGCACGACCGATGCCTGCGTACTGCACTAGCGCGCATGGCCATGGGCAAACGTCGCCGTGGAGCGCGGCAGAAGACGATGTGGGTCGCCAGCGCCGACCTGCCGCAGAGCGCGGGGCACCCGTTGTACGAGCGGCTGAATCGTGTGCTGGACGACGCGGGCTTTGACGCCTTCGTCGAAGCCCAGTGCGCCACGTT
>Ga0066376_10002200_pt1 | contig 18312 bp, 17 predicted proteins | sample Knorr_S15_td_Bot_FD_77009 | JGI IMG/M metagenome (GOLD analysis project Ga0066376, IMG submission 77009) | Marine microbial communities from Southern Atlantic Ocean transect - Knorr_S15_td_Bottom_ad_5009_LV_A | ecosystem: Environmental > Aquatic > Marine > Oceanic | place: Southern Atlantic... | reverse complement strand
AACTTTATTCGTCGAGTAGATGTTCGACCCAATTTATGTCGAATGTCGCTGAGACAAACGCATGATGGTCGAGTAGTCGCTGATGCAACGGGATGGTAGTAGCGATAGGGCCTACCTTCATTTCTGAAAGGGCTGATCGCATTCGTGCAATTGCTTCTTCTCGGTTTCTGCCGTGAACAATCAACTTCCCGATCATCGAATCGTAATTTGGCGGAATTCTGTAGCCAGGACGTACATGCGACTCAACTCGAACACCAGGACCACCCGGCAATTGCCATGTTTCGATGGTTCCCGGTTGAGGCATAAAGTTGTTGTTTGGATCTTCAGCATTGATCCTGCATTCGATTGCGTGTCCAGTCGTACGAATGTCTTCTTGTTTCCAAGACAACTCTTCCCCCGCTGCGACTCGAATTGATTCCTTGACAATGTCAACGCCAGTAATCATTTCTGTTACAGGATGTTCCACTTGCACTCGGGTGTTTACTTCAAGCATGAAAAACTCTTGTTTTTCATTCATGAGAAACTCCACAGTTGCAGCGCCACTGTAATTCGATTGCTTAATTAGTTCGGAAGCAGACGCACAAACTCGATCTCGAATTTCTGGTTCAACGTTTGGCGCAGGTCCTTCTTCGATCAGTTTCTGATGACGACGCTGGCTCGTGCAATCTCTGTTGTATAGATGTATTACGTTCCCGTGTTTATCGCCGAGAACTTGCACTTCAACATGCCGAGCACTGTCAAGGAATTTTTCAAGATATACAGCACCATTACCAAATGAAGCGATTGCTTCTTGTTGCGCTGTGGTCACAGCGGTTCTAAGTGCTGCGACATTGTGAGCCACTCTCATGCCTTTGCCACCTCCACCTGCTGTTGCTTTAACGATGACTGGATAACCAATCTCGGAAGCTATCTCGATCGCTTTGTCAATATCTTCAATTTCGCCATCAGTGCCAGGGAAGATCGGCGTGCCTGCTGCTTTGGCAAGACGCTTACATGAAATTTTGTCTCCCAACAATCGCATTGCTTCAGGTGATGGGCCGATAAATTCGATTTGGCAATCTCGACAAACTTCAGCGAAGTGTGCGTTCTCAGCCAAAAAGCCATAGCCCGGATGGATCGCTTCTGAGTCAGTCATTTCAGCAGCTGAAATAATTCTGTCAACCCTCAAATAAGAATCGCTTGATGGTCCCTCTCCAATACATACTTTTTTATCAGCTAACTCAAGCCATGGACCGTCAATGTCCGCTTTGGAATAGACGCAAACTGTTTCTACTCCAAGTTCCCTAGCAGCACGGATAATCCGCAGCGCGATTTCACCGCGATTGGCAATAAGAATTCGACCAAACATCTATGACCATTCCTTATTGAGGTTTCACGAGGAAAAGGGGTTGACCAAATTCAACAGGGTCACCGCTGGACACGAGGACTTTGATGATCGAGCCATTGCATTGAGCTTTGATTTCATTGAAGATCTTCATTGCTTCGATAATACAAACGGTGGTGTCATCAGAAACTACATCGTCGACATTGACGAATTCTGGAGAGTTAGGATCAGGGGATGCATAGAACGTCCCAACCATTGGGCTCACAATTTCTACGCCCTCCTCCTGTGGTTGTTCTTGTGGAGCGGTAGCAATTGGAACCTCTGCAGTTGCAGTTGCCGCGGCAGCGGCAGGAGCAGGAGCGATCGCAACAGGAACTTGGGTAATGATCGTTTCGCCTTGTCTCCGAATAGTGACTTGCTCGTCGGTATCACGGAGATCCATCTCGCTGAGATCATTATTGACCATCAACTTGACGAGTTCTTTCAGTTTTCGCATATCAATCATGTCTGCAACTCCACTATCTAGCGGCAAAGTATACCGATCATGTTCGATCGTGCAGCGATCTTACGCGATTAATTACCCCGGGGGTACCCGTGCGGTAATTAACGGTCAATTAGCGGATAGAGATTGGTTTTTGGAGGATTTCAGATAAAACGACAGCGGTACGGAGGTTGCGTCGATTCTGGATCATTTTGGCAATTCGCTGCCCAGGGGTTGGCTTCTCTGGTTTTACAAACGTGGTTGGAGGAAGGTCACACGCCTCTTTGTGCAATTTCTGAATTTTTGCGAACTTCTCTTTGGGTACTGCTTTCACCTGCTCAACGACAGGTTCTAATGGATTTGCTTGTTTAGCTTGTACCTGGGCACGTTTTCTGCGAAGCGCTTCGACTCGGATCAACTCTGGGTCAACAGTAATTATTGGAGTTGGCTTTGGTTGCGACCGAACGACGGACTTGGTTTTTAAGCCAATATTTCGGTTTTGGTTTTGATCTAGAAGCAGTTGCTTGTTGGCTTTTGCACGTTTCTCAATAATCGCAGAGATAATCGACCAAACAACAGTCATGATGACGATGAATGAAATACCCTTCATAGAATCAATTATAGACGAAGATCGAGGGCTGCAGGGTTATGGGATAACCAGATGTCGCTTCCCTGCTTCGTCCCGTGCCCATGCTAAATCCACACCAAAGACTTCTGCGAGGGAACTTGGAGTTAACACCGCATGTGTCTCTCCTGCAAGAACAAGATGTGAGTCCTTGAGTACGAGCACCTCATCTGCTATTTCCATAGCAAATGCAATGTCATGCATTGATGCGACAACAATGTCTCCATCGTCAGCACATCGCCGTAGCAGTTCACCCATCATCTTTAAATGACGCAAGTCTAGCGCCGAAGTTGGTTCATCTAAAACCAACATTCCACCTGGTGTTCGCTGAGCGAGTGCCCGAGCAATTGCTGTTCGTTGTTTCATGCCAGCGCTCGCTGCGTACCACATCGATTCACTTCGATCCATTAAATCAACTAACTCAAGCGCTTCGTCGACTCGTGTAGTTGATGGACCAAGTGCATACCGACCAAGTTCAACCACTCGTCGAATCGTAAATGAGCCCGACACTTCTGCAACTCTAGGAACCCACGCAATTTTTGAAGCTCGATCATGAGGGGACATTCGATCCACTCTGGCTCCGTCCAATTCAACACATCCTTTGGATGGATGTTGCAATCCAACGATCGATCGCAAAATCGTTGTCTTGCCAGATGCGTTCGGTCCAAGAACTGCAATGATCCGACCACCGTCAATTCCCGCGTTCACTCCATTGACTGCAGTTAGGGATCCAAATCGAACGCTAAGTTCTGATAGGTGCAATCTCATACACGCCCCCTTCCTCGAACGAGTAACAATAAAAACAGCAAGCCACCAACAATACTCGTCACGATTCCGATTGGCAATCTTCCAGTTCCTAGATCAACAAGTTGTCGAAGATCGTCAGCTGTAATTAATAACAGGGCTCCCAGCAGTGCCGTCCCAATCGTTAATGCTCGATGTGAACACCGCATCATCATCCGAGCACCATGCGGAGCGATCAAACCTACGAATGCGATTGGTCCAGCAAGAATCACTCCCACTGCAGCTAGCACACTTGAAACTAGAAACAGTCTTCGTCGGATCGATGGTAAATTCACTCCAACGCTGGTTGCTTCGTCATCTGAAAGGCAAACAGCATCAAGGGTTGGTCCCCACCATGCAACCAGCCAAGTACATGCAAGCACCAACATGCCTAACAATCCTAATCGTTGCCAAGATTCGATCTCTGGCAAACCACCCATCAACCATGTTGTGAATGATCCACGTAAACCCATTGGAACAAGATGTTGAAGGATCATGATCCCCGAACCGCAAAGAACTGAAATCACAACACCAACAAGGACCATTGACATTGGGTCAATGCCTCCACGCCTCCGAGATAATGCATACACCAACACCAATGACATAATTGCGCCAAGAATTGCACCAACTGTTTGACCACCTGCGAAAGTCATGCCTGTTGAATATTCGGCGAACATGATCGCCATGACACCTAAACCCGCTCCACTCGATAAACCCAAGATCCATGGAGAAGCAAGTGGGTTTCGAAGCAATACTTGCAGTCCCATGCCTGAAACACCAAGTGCAGATCCCACGATCAACGCTGACACAAGCGGAACAAGCCGGTACATCAAATACTTTTCTTCAGGGAACGAAAACGAAAGTGTGCCGTCAATGTCTCTGGTAATTAGAATTCGAAATGCCGCTGCCGCAACCAGTAGAAGCCCAAAGAAGACTAGAAGTACAACTGTACGAACTTTCATTCCACGCTCACCAACTGTTGTAATGCGTTTGCCACATCCACAATCTTACTAGATGGGATCAAGGCATCCGAGTGCACGAATGGTGCAATCGGAATCTGTAGCGAATTAATGGCTACAAGTGATGATTCTGGAATCGCGCTGTCAGAAACGACAACGATCAATTCGGGTTGCAACTTCCCAATATCTTCAAGTGAGAGCATGACCCAACCATCGCTTTGTAATGCATTCTGAGTACCCATGAGTTCTAGAAGATCGCCGAGATACGTCTGACGACCAAAACAGAGCCCCGGATTGCCGTCTGATCCAGTGGTCATGATGAGAATCGTTTGTGATTCTTGATCACCTTCTTGATCAAATGAGATTTCAAGTTGTTTCTCTTGACCGTCGAGTAAAATCGACAACTCTCGGTAGAGCAGTTTGATATCTGACAAGCGATCTACCCGCCACGAATGTAATACAAAATGACCATCATCTGCCAATGTAGCTAAATGGCTATCTTTGCCTGCTGAAGTTGTTTGCACAAAGACATCACTAGGGGCAAGTCGCAATAAACGCTCATAATCTACCTGCAATAAGTCGCCAACAACTGGAATATCTTGATCAACTGCTGAACAAAAAGAACTACGGCCTACCACAAAATCGCCATAGCCGATGTCAACAACTGTAGCTGTAATCCCGGGACTCAGTGAAACAATCCTAACGCCTTCTGGCTGTTCAGTGGAAGTATTGTTACACGCAACAGTGCAACAGCAAAGAATGAAACTGAGAACATTTAATTTACGAATCATGATTCGCCGTAATTAATTGGGTCTCGGCCAACCGTTGATATACATCGCACGAAGTTAGTAATTCATCATGGCTTCCATCGCCTACCAAGGCGCCCCGGTCAAGCACTAAAATTCGGTCAGCTGATTGGACTGTTGATAAACGATGCGCGATGAGCAATACCGTCCTGCCAGCACAATACTGTCGAAGAGTATCGTTGATGAGGCGTTCAGATTCCGTGTCAATCTGACTGGTCGCTTCATCGAATATCAGGATGGCAGGATCACGAAGCAACGCTCTAGCTATTGCAAGCCGCTGACGTTGGCCTCCACTGAGTGAAGTACCGTGCTCGTACACAGTTGCATCATATCTACCTTCCATTTCAGAAATGAATTCGTGTGCGTGTGCTTGTTTAGCTGCAACTTCGACTGCTGTTTGGTCTGCAACACTCCCGAATCGAATGTTGTCGCTAATCGAACCACTGAAAAGTACTGAATCTTGCGTTACAACGCCCATTTGCTCACGCAATGAATGCAAATCAACAGTTGCAATATCGGTTCCGTCGATCGAAACTGATCCGGCTTGTGGCCTTAGGAGTCTCGGCAACATCGAAACCAAGGTTGTTTTTCCTGACCCATTTGGTCCCACTATTGCAACACGTTGCCCATGAGGAATAGTGACTGAAAAATCATTGATTGCAGGTGTTGCATCATTTGCATATGAAAAAGTCACACCTTCAAACGAAATTGAACTTGAATGTCGCTCTACCTTTGGCCGTGTTCGGGTGTCCTCCGACGGAGTGTTTAATACTTGCAAGAGGCGGTCTGCAGGTGCGTCCGCTGCTTGAATTGATGTCACAAGCCCAGTCAAGGGTCTTAACGAACTTCCCGCAACAGCTAAAGAACCAACCGACAACAAGAATGTGTCGAAATTCAGCGAGCCATTGATGATGCTTTTTGCTGCAATTGCAGCAAGAGTGCCAAGGACAATGATCGCCAGAATTTCCATTAGAGGGCTTGCAAGTGCCCGCACAAATCGAACTTTTAGTTCTGCTCGAACAACTCGTTTGTTTACAGTTTCAAAAGAGTCTTCGATTGATTGTTCCGCCGTGTTCACCTTGACAGCACGTAGACCTTGCACCGCTTCATTCGAAATACGTAACAATTCCTGTTGAGCGTTCAAGGATGCTTTTGTTCCACGTCGCACCTTGCTCCCAATCTTATGGAGCAAAAAGATGAGAATTGGAAACACAAGAATTGCAATGATGACGAGTCGATAATCAAACACACAAGCGACAAGAAATGCGACCACACCTTTTGTAAAGTGTGCAACCGATTTTCCCATAAGGATGGTTAAGCCAATTTGTAAGGCTTCGGCATCTCTAATGATTCTAGAGACAAACTCACTTGCACCACTGCTTAAGACCCTGCCAAGCTCCATACCCAAGACATGACTGAACGATTCCTTCCGAACATCCGAGATTACATGAACTGCTATCCAAGCACTTATGTATTGATGGAAAAAGTTCGCTATACCACCAACGACAGTTAAGCACCCAAGCCCAACTAGAATAAATATGACCCCATCGAACCTGCCTTCAGGCAGATTTTCAACTACCCATTGTGGCACTTGCACAAATGGATCAGATGCATTGAATTCAATAGCAAGTTGAAGGAGTGATCTTCCACCTTCTGGATCGAGGATTAGCGATAACGCTGGACCCAAACTTAAAAGACCAATTCCCAGACCCAAAGCCGAAAATACAGCAAGAAGCAATGCGCAAATGAGGCGGAAACGCCATTTCAACATTTTTTTTGCAAAGAAACTGAAGTGGGTCATGATTCTTCTCGTCCCTCGTACACACTGCGAAGGTCGCTCCAAAACGTAGGATAACTCTTCGTAACACAGGTTGTGTCGGTAATCGAAACACCACCTCGTTTTGTTCCTACAACTGCCATTGCCATCGCAATTCGGTGATCGCCAACTGGATCAATAGCAACAGATCCCGTTGAATCAACGATTGGAGAAATCCTCAAATCGGTTTCGCTTGCAGCAACACCACACCCAACACTCGCGAGCGATCGAGCCATCACTTCAATCCTGTCGGATTCCTTAAGAGGCAATGTCTCTAAACCATAAATTCGTGACGGTGAGTCTGCAAATGCTGCCACTGCTGCAATACACAATGAAGCATCTGGGAAGTCTGTTGCGTCAAGATCACCGAACCCTCTGATTGTCCCTGTTCCCGTAATTTGAATTCCTCTGTCAGTTTGTTGCACATCTGCACCAACTTCTCCAAGATGACGAATCGCTTTCATGTCTGGTTGCTTTGAAGTTAATTGCAGTCCTTCAAGCGTGATTGTCATCCCCTCATGCAACGTTGCGACTGCTGCAAAATACACAGCCGAACTCGCGTCAGGTTCGATTTCTATTTCGCGATGGGTAATTCGTGTTTGAGGAATTGTCATTATTCGTTGAGTTTCGTTCGTAGTACTCTGTACTTCTACACCAAAAGTTTTAAGCACATCAATCGTCAGATCAATGTAGGACTCCGATGTCATAGGCAATTGGCAGTTCAGGGTAATCCCACCATCAACAAAGGGTGCGATCAACATTAATGCTGAAATAAATTGGCTTGACTTTGTAACCGGCACATCGATCGAGCCACCATGAATATTCGAGCCGTCAATTGTAAGCGGTAATTGTTCGCCATCAAAAGTAACGCCGATTTGTTGCAACATCGAAAGCAACTCACCGATTGGTCGTTGCCGCAATCTTCCATCGCCATCAACTGTAACTGGCTCGCTCGCAAGACTTCCCACAGCAATCATGAACCTAGACGGTGTGCCGCCAGCACCGAGATACACCGCTGCGCCGTGTGGCGGTTTGCCGTCCACGCCATGAAGGACTAATTTGTTCGAACTCCACTTCACACCAACACCGATAGCACCCATTGCATCTGCTAGTAGACTCGTATCGTCTGATTTCAGCGGCTGATGGAGGACCGTCCGCCCTGCACCAAGTGCACCCAACATGATTGCTCGAGAAGTCAGACTCTTCGACCCCGGAACACGCAGAGCGCGCTTGCCGATTCGTTTCAACACGGGAACTGACTCGGCAGTCAATCCCGCACTTTTTCTACTCATGTGTCGCGCCTGAACACTGCTACTACATCATCAATTGGTACAACATAGAGACGGTTATCACCTTCAAAATCAACAGGGATACTGTTCTTTGGATTGAACAAAACTTTGTCGTATTGCTGAATTGGATAGTCCGGGTCGTTTTCGATAATCGTACTGACAGTCACCACACGACCAGTCAGGGTCGGGATTTCGATCTTGTCCGGTAGATGGATCCCAACCTTCGTCACCTTTCGATCCTCATCCTTACGGATGAGGACGCGGTCACCGATGGGCTCTACGGTCTCCAATACGCTCTGTTTTTTCGTTGACTTGGTCATATATGCACATGATACGTAGCATCCTCAATCCACGCAAAATTTACTTCCATAATGCGTGTTAGAGGGTATGATGGAGAGTCAGAGTTAAACCTTGGCTTTTGGGCTAATAAAATGAGAGAAGTAAAAGAAAATACAGCTGTTGATGTCTGTGCGAACGAAACGCAGCGACAAACTGATCCACTTCATCTGATCGATGTTGATTATGTCCAACTGTATGTAGGAAATGCGAAACAAGCAGCGTTCTATTACGCGTATGCGTTTGGCTTCCAAGTCACGCAATACGATGATCTTACAACTGGAAATCGCGAAGAAGCCTCGTATCTGTTAACTCAGGGCAATATTCGCTTATTGCTGACTACCGGAATGCACAAAGACCACGCTGCCCAACGACATGTCAACCTCTTTGGAGATGGCGTTAAAGACATCGCATTCACTGTATTTGACGCAGAGAAGTCATTTGAAACGGCTGTTGCCAATGGTGCCGAGATCGCATACGAACCGGTTACAAGCAAAGACGATAATGGTGAGATTGTTCGAGCCGGCATCAAAACGTATGGCGAAGTCATCCACTCATTTGTCTCACGTAGTGGGTCATACTCTCTTCCAAATGTCAAAAAGGGAGGTGAGTTTTTTCCACGATTCGAAAAAGTAAATCACCCACTTAACCAGTTCAATTTGGAGAAACCATGTGGGCTGAAATTCGTTGACCACTGTGTTGGCAACGTTGCTGATGGAGAAATGGATCAAACAGTTGAGTGGTATGAGAACGTGTTGGAATTCTCGATGTTCAAACACTTCGACGATGACGATATTTCTACCGAATACTCTGCCTTGATGTCGAAGGTTATGTCTTCTGGTGGCGGGCTAATTAAATTCCCAATCAATGAACCGGCTGAAGGCAAACGCAAGAGTCAAATCCAAGAATATCTTGATTGGCACAACGACACACCCGGCGTACAACATCTCGCTTTCAGAACTGACGATGCGATCAAGAGCATCGGTGAATTAAGGCGCCGAGGCGTTAACTTCCTTCGTCTGCCTGACACGTACTACGAATTAGTGTGGGATCGCGTTGGTGATATTGATGAAGAGAAGAAGATCATCCAAGATCTTGGCATTTTGGTTGATCGGGATGATCAAGGGTATCTACTCCAGTTGTTTACAAGACCAGTGCAAGACAGACCAACACTTTTCTTCGAAATCATCTGCAGACGAGGCAGTCAATCGTTCGGCAAAGGCAATTTCAAAGCATTGTTTGAAGCATTGGAATTAGAGCAAGAACGTCGCGGCAATTCATAACGCCTAAGGAAACATCACTGTGCCCTATTACACGTCACTCGGTCAGATTCCCACTAAACGACATATTCAATTTCGAAGACCAGATGGAGTGCTGTACAGCGAAGAGGTTTTCGGCACTGAAGGTTTCGTAGGTCCAACATCAACGCTTTACCACATTCATCCTCCAACACAGGTTGCTGGTTGGGAGACAAAGTACTCAACGAAGACCGAATACGTTGAAACTGAAGTCATGCGAATGAGGCATTTGAAATCCATGGATATGAAACCAAAGGGCGATCCCGTTACAGGTCGAATCGTTTTGCTGGGAAACCAAGATGTTGAAATTAGCCTTTGTGTTCCAAAAGAAGAGATGGAGTATCACTACAAGAATGGTAGCGGAGATGAATGCCTATTCGTTCATTTTGGTTCCGGCACTCTGCACACAAGCATGGGCACACTTGAATTCCATAAAAAGGATTACATCATTATTCCTAAGGGAGTGATTTACAAGATGGTCTTCAACAACCCTGAAGATGGCGATCCACCAAACCGTTTTCTTTGCATTGAGACTATGAACACAAGTCACATCATGCCTCCTCCACGATACATTTCAAAAAAGACAAGCCAATTCCTTGAGCATGCACCATATTGCGAACGAGATTTACGAATTCCGACCCTTCCAATGACATGCGAAGATGAAGGCACATTCGAAGTCCGCATCAAGGCAAGGAATTGCGTCCATTCATACAACTACGACTACCATCCACTTGATGTAGTTGGGTGGGATGGTTGTTACTACCCATACTGCTTTAACATCGATGACTTTTCACCGATTGTTGGCAAGCACCACATGCCACCTCCAACGCATCAGACTTTTGAAGCAGATAACTTTGTTATTTGCTCATTCTGCCCAAGAGTGTTGGATTTCCACCCCGAAGCAGTCCCAGTGCCTTACTACCACAGCAATCTCGATAGTGACGAGGTTCTGTATTACGTTGAAGGGAATTACAAGGCACGACGTGGTATCGGATCCGGTTCATTTAGTTTGCATCCTCAGGGAATCGCCCATGGACCACACCCTGGCACAGTCGAAAAATCATTGGGTGCTACCTACACCGATGAACTCGCAGTGATGTGTGATACGTTTAGACCTTTGCATCCAACTAAGGCTGCACTTGGTATTGACGACTCAGACTATCCACAATCGTGGGCTGACTGGAAACCTGAAAAAGGCAGCAGCACAAGCGACGCTGATTCTGCCGACACTTGGTAATTAAGGAACGCACGACCAATTTGTTTGCCAATTAATTTGCGGGGAGGATGGTGCCAGAACATGTACCGAAACCAATTCGGGTTGCATCATCGGACTCACACCATGCATTGATTGTCAATTCATCGCCGTCTTGAAGGAATTTTCGTTGCGAACCATCAGGCATGTCGATTGGCTCTGTCCCCCGCCATGTCAATTCAAGCAAACAGCCACGGCTGTCCTTATCAATACCACTGATCGTTCCACTTCCAATCAAATCTCCGCTATTCATCGGACAACCAGTACTCGTGTGATGGGCAAGCATTTGTGCAAATGACCATGTGAGTTCAGTCAATGTGCCTCGACTCAATTGCATTGATTCTGCGTTGTCATCACGCATCGTTTGGGATGAAATCGAAACTCCACATTGCACATCCAACACATCATCGGTGACAGGTGTCAAATAATCGAGCAGTGGTGGATCGCCATCTTGCCTTGTTGGTCCACTTTTTCTAAATGGAGCGAGTGCATCGATCGTCACAATCCACGGACTGATCGATGAAGCAAAATTCTTCGCGTTGAATGGTCCTAGGGGTTGGTACTCCCACTTTTGCACATCTCGTGCTGACCAGTCGTTGAGGATCACGATGCCAAAGATGTGGTTCATCGCATTGTCCATCGTAATTCGATCACCCATAGTGTTTCCAAGCCCAATGAATGCGCCGAATTCGAGTTCATAATCGAGCAACCTGCAGGGTGCAAATACTGGGTCACCGTCTTCTGGCTTTAGTTGACCGTGTGGTCTTACAATTCCGGTCCCTGAAATAACCACGCTACTTGCCCTGCCGTGATATCCCACCGGCAAGTGCAAATAATTTGGCATCAATGGATCGCCATCGGGTCTGAACATCTTCCCGACATTTGTTGCATGGTTCCTCGCGGCGTAAAAGTCTGTGTAATCACCAATTGATGCAGGAACTACGAGTTGCAATTCAGACAATGAACAGAGAATGTCGGGTGTCGCATCTCCACTGAGCATCGCAAACAGAGCGTGCCTTGCCTCAGTCCACGCACTTGAGCCAAGCGACATCAATGCGTTTAGATTATTTTGCTTCAGGGCATCTGAAATTTTATTGGATAGATCAAGTGCTCCTTGATCGATGGCTTTCCGAACTACAACTGCTTGGTCACCAATTGCAACAACAATGCCATTCTTGTGGCAAACGCCCCATGGGAGGTTTTGGATTGGAAATTCGCTATCTTGAGCAGATTCAACCCAACTTGTTGCTGATGTGTCATGCGTGTGATCCAGTTGTGTCATTTTGTCTCCTGAAGTAGTCCCATTGCTTGTAGATCTGTCCTCGGATCATCAATCGAGCACGATCCAAAACTGCAAAATAGTTCTGCACGAACGAGCTCTAGCATTTCTTCGGTACACGATTCCAAATCCACAACATCTGATTGAAGAATATCAGCAATTCGTTCGGGTGTTGCATCGTGAAATTTTGCTGCTACTGTCGCATAGAGCACAGCAAGAAAGCCAAACTCGTGTACCCCAATTGATTCGTTGTAGTTTCGACATGGGTGATGCATCCCAGCGGTTGCTTTGAACTGCAACTTTGAAATCGTACAACAGTGAATAAATCGCGCAAAATCTTCAACGCTTGGGTATAGCTCTGGTGAAATCCCCCCAGTACGAACTTTTGCTCCAGCAATCGATCCAGCCAATGCTGCGATGAGGCCTCGAGGGTCTTGATTGATCGGCAATTCAATGAATGGAAAAATGTCATCGTGAAGACAAGACAACGCGGTATCGATCTCGGAAGTCGTGGTCGCTTTAAATTCCACAACATTCGCTACTGCTCCACAATTAGACATGTTGAAATCAACAACCCGTTGCGCAGCAGAAGTAAAACTATCTGAACTTGCTTCCGGAAGCAAAACGCTGAGTTGCCATGGTTCTTCTTCAGATTTTGGCAGCAATTGCTCAGCGGTTTGTGTAAATTCATCGAGTCTGCTCGCTGGGATGATGAGGCGAGCGAGCAACCATCTGTCTTCAGAAGAATAATTTTCTGACCAGGTATCAACAGTTGCTTGCATGTCCAAACTCGCAGGAGGGTAAAGTCCAGCGTAATCAATCAACCCTTCAAGCATGATTTCGGAACGAGTTGTTGTAGCAGTTGGCATATCAGGCATCACACGTACTTGCAAAATATTCAAGACAAAGTTCAATGCGTCTAATGGATGATTCTCTCCCAAGAAGAATCAAGGTGTCGCAAATTGGGGGACTCACTGGCCCTCCAGCAACTGCTACTCGTACCGGTTGAGCAACACGGCCAAGTTTTCCATCAGCCGCTGAATCGGCAAGTGTTGTTAGGCAATCATCGATTGATTTTACGTCCCAAGTATCCAAGCAAGCCAACGCATCCTTGGCAAGTGAAAGTAGTACAAGCCCTGAAGGATCGCCTTTCATCAGTGCTTTGCGGACAGGCTTTGAGTCCGGCCACGTAATTGTGGTGTCGTCTTCGATCAAGAATGAAGAAGTAGAGGTAGCGTCTTTGAATGTTTTTGATCGTTCATGATTAGCGGCAGCAAAAAGGCTGAATTTATCACCTAGTGCGGTAAATTGGGGTGCGTACTCCTTGCACCATGCAAACAACTTACTTTCAAACTCTTCAGATGTAAGTTTTTGAATTGCATCAAGATTAAACGCGAGAAGTTTCATCCGGTCAAATTTTGCAGGCGATTTCACAATTCGCTGCATTGAAAAGTGACTAATAAGAAAATCTGCATCGAATTGCTCGATGTCTCCACCAGGAGACCAACCCAGCAAACACAAGTAGTTCAATAGCACCTCTGGCAAGTATCCTGCTTTCTTAAAATCATCAACATTGATCTCGGGAAGTTCAACGCCAAGAGCAATTGCCAACGATGTTGCATCATCAGTCTTTAGTTGATTATCTTTGGATGTTTGCCACACATTCCATGAGTCAACACTGATGCAATCATTCGGGGGTGATTCGATCGATTGCTCCCGAACAGTCGTGCGAAGTAATTTGTCCTTGTCACGCTTGGACATTTTGGATCCATCAGGATTGAATATCAAGGATATGTGTGCATATGTAGGCCGATCAAAACCCATTGCCTCTTGCAAAAGCACATGCCTAAATGTGTTGTTTAAGTGCTCTTGCCCACGAATCACGTGGGTCACCTTCATCAGTGCATCGTCAACAACAACTGCAAAGTGATACGTTGGATACCCATCTGCCTTTTGGATCACAAAATCGTCGACTTCTTTCCGCTCAACTGTTACGTCGCCTACAACCTCGTCGTTGACTGTAATTGGTCCCCCCTCTGGGACTTTGAAGCGAACGACGTGGGGTTTTCCATCATCGAGGAATTTCTTGACTGTTTCATCATCTAAATTCAATGACGCTCGATTGTAGCGGTATGCACGTTTTTCTTGTTTTGCAAGTTTTCGATCTTCACCTAACTCATCTTGAGTCTCAAATGCGTAATACGCACCACCTGAGTCGATCAACTTTTTCAACTGGTCTTTGTACAACGCAAGTCGTTGCGATTGCGAATATGGGCCACTATCTCCTCCACCATAATCTCCGAACTCCGGCCCTTCATCCCAGCCGATGCCCAGCCAATTCAAGTCATCAAAAAACCCTTGGGTTGCGGAATCACTCGAACGCTTCTGATCGGTGTCTTCAATTCGCAACAAAAAAGTTCCGCTATTTGCTTTTGCAAATGCCCAACAAAAAATTGCGGTTCGCGCACCACCCACGTGAAGATGTCCAGTCGGGCTTGGTGCAAATCGAGTTCTACATTGATCACTCATGATTCATCGCTCACCAAAGATTTACCCTTTTTTCGTAATGCAAATAGGGGTCCTGAAAGTGCGTATAGAACAAAACCAACTGCCACTGTTTCTTGAAACCACCAGATGCACAAGAACAAGATGATCACAAGAAACGCAATAAACCGAAACGATTGAGGTCGACCCAAATATCGATTCACAAAGTGATCGTACGGAATTCTAGAAACCATTGCGATCGCCACCAGTAACATCACTCCCGGCACTCCAAATGCGTATGCCCTCCCTATCCAAAGAGTGTCACCACTATTCGCAAGAACATGTTGATGTAGCAAGATCAGTGCTGCTATTAAACCAGCCGCACCTGGAGATGGCATTCCATGGAATGCCAAGTGATCGTTCGGTCCTTTCTCCGGTTGGGTTTCAACGCTGAACCGAGCCAAACGTAATGCTGCACAGCATACGTACACAGCAGAAATGCCCCATACGACTTTGCCCCATGGCAAATCGGCATCTGGTCCGAGAAGTGTCAAATTCCCTTCATCCCCCAAGTATCCCGAAACAAGCGCAAGTGTCAACACAGCAGGCGCCACACCACAAGTAACCAGATCAGCGAGTGAATCAAGAGAAGCACCCAACTCTGTGACACTTCGAGTTAACCGAGCAACTGTTCCGTCAATACTGTCGAGGAACATCCCAAGGAAAATCAATGCCCCCGACATTGTCAGTCCACTCCACCCCCAAGGTCCCTGCCACTCATCACCCTTAAATGCATAGTGAATGGCAGCGAATCCAGCGACAAGATTACCAAGCGTAAACAACAGTGGCCAAACGGTTTGTGGTGGAAGAATTCTTCTTTTTCGAAGGGCTTGCTTCTTGTTACTCTTAGATTGCGATTTTTTGACCATGAGAGAGGTATTCTACCCCGTTTCACTATCGAGACTGAAGATTTGCTTCCAGAACAAGCAGCATGACGGATCGCTCCTCAACTGGACCGCCCATCAATGCCTCTCCCAACCGAACTGCGGGTCTACCCTCATCAAAGGGACCAGTTTTGGAAGTATCAGGAGATAGTTCAACCGCGATGAGCAATGCTTGAGAGTCTTGGAGTATTACTTCAAGATTCAGATCTGAAAAAACTTTTTTCTGTGCTAGATTCTTTGACTGCCCCAAGAACCCAGATCGAGACTGGGGCATATGCCATGTTGGTAATGCTTGTATATAGACAAACACTCCGTCCTCTCGTTGAACCAACCAACTCCTAGCAAGAATGGATAAGTAGCCGCCTTCCACTAAATAGGGAATGCCTTCAGCAGTAATGATCATTCCACCTCGAGGGATAACACGTTGTTTGATATCTCTCCACTTATGGATTTGTCCATGCCAGACAAACTCCTCGTTCACTACTTCACCTATCGATGCTGCAATTGCAGGCATATCGACTGTCTCAATTTCAATGACGTGAATTCCTTCTAGTAACAATTTATCAGCGAGTTCTTTGTCCTTGATCGGTGTTCCAAAATTGGAAAGTTGATCACGTAGATCAATATCCATTGGATCAATCTTCATACTCGTGACTGCTAAGCCATCGATGGTAATGTCGACTTTCGCTTTTACAGAAATTACCGTTTGTTCAACTTGTGAATTTACGCAACCACACATCATGCATAAAACGAATACAACTTGAATGAAATTCAAATTGAATCGCATGTGTTGACCATATCAATCAGCTGACGTAACCGACCGTAACTTCGCTTTGAGTGTGGAACAATAATTCTTGAAAGCTCGAGATGATCTTTTTCTGCAGGTAGTGGACCACTCTGTGTGATTTTGCCCTCTCTTAAAATATCGCCAAACGATTCGTTCAGTGTATCGATGGACTCATCAGTAAGTTTGGCATTCACTCGAATGACATAATCGCTACGTACATATCTACTTGAATGATACATGTTGTAAAACTGCATAATGTGATCAACACCATCTTGGGGTGATTCAGCAACATGAAATAGTGACAAGTCTTCTTCGCTAATCATTCCATTGCCTAATAGATCTGCTTTCACGTGCTTCGCCCAGTTGATCCAGTAGTCATTTCCCTCGCCCGCAATCATCACAATCGGGATGATGTTTGACTTTCCAGTTTGAACTAACGTCAGTGCTTCAAATAATTCATCTTGAGTGCCAAAACCTCCAGGGCATGCAACAACTGCATCCGAGTGTGACATGAACATCAGTTTTCTCGTGAAAAAGTATCGGAAGTTAATCAGTTTTGGATCGCCCTCGATAATTGCGTTCGCTGTTGTCTCAAAGGGCAATCGAATTGCAAGACCGAAACTCGCTTCACGCTTTGGTCCCTCGTGTCCTGCTTTCATAATGCCATCACCCGCACCTGTAATGGCCATCCAGTCTTTGCTCGCCATCAATCTTCCAAATTCTGCCGCTGCTGAATAATCAGGGTTGCTTTCTTCAGTACGTGCTGAACCATAAATGGAGACTTTTCTCGTCCCGCGGTATCTATTAAAAACCTGGTAGGCATATCGCATTTCTTTCAGTGCATGTGTCACCAATTTGATCTGCCCAGAATCATGGCCTTCTCTTGCCATCTTTAGACAAGTATCAACCATTTGTGAAATCATTTTCCTGCGGGGATCATTCGATTTCAGATCACTTACTTCTTCCACCATCGCCTCGATGCTATCTTGTAACGATTTCGAATTCATTAGCGTATTGTATACATGTTGAGAAATTACTTCTCTTGAGGAGAAAGAAAGGGCAAAGCAACAATCGAAACTGTTGGGTTAAACAACTCACCCGTAATATCAACTGAGTAAAATTGATCATTAATTGCACCAGCGATTTCGCGGATGATTGGTAACCCTGCTCTTGGGTGTAATCTCGCACTCAAACGGAATGTTTCAGTGTCAATTGTGCCATCCCCTTCAAGGATCATGTCAAAAACATGAACATCGCTAGTAAGGGTAATCTCATCTAGGATCATCCGGTCTCCATCGATATACAACTCTATATTTGCTCCTGTGATCGACGAAGTTGATGGCAAAGCGAGTTGCAGAACCTGCATCGCGGTAATCGATAGTGGATCAGCAGCAAATTGACCATTTTGAACCCGAATGAGTCCCAGCCCTCGCCTTGTACTTGATTCACCACGTACTCCAGCCATTGATATCCAGCCAGTCAACTCACCTTCAAGCGAAGCGAGAGCATCTTCTCCAGTATCAGTTTTCAAATCCACCCCAGCGATGAGCAATTCGATTTCATACAATTTTGATTCATCAATCGCAAGCCAACCGTCAACCGAGACGGTTCCAGTTGTTGACTCGCCTCTCATTTCTTCAAACACAATGCGCTGTAAATCAGAATCAAGACGAAGATGACCACCGATATCTGTCACATTACGCCCAAGCGCAGACATTGCATCCACATTCAAGACAAACTCCAACTCCGCGAGTTGGTCTTTGTCATATTCTCCATCAACATATGTCGTCCCCATAATATTCTTCAGCGGAATGCCAACCGTGATTGATACATCTGACAAAGAGATGTT
>Ga0066376_10002199_pt1 | contig 18318 bp, 17 predicted proteins | sample Knorr_S15_td_Bot_FD_77009 | JGI IMG/M metagenome (GOLD analysis project Ga0066376, IMG submission 77009) | Marine microbial communities from Southern Atlantic Ocean transect - Knorr_S15_td_Bottom_ad_5009_LV_A | ecosystem: Environmental > Aquatic > Marine > Oceanic | place: Southern Atlantic... | reverse complement strand
GTGCGGATTACGAGTTTTGGCATCAAATCAACCGATCAGGAGCGGTCGGATGCTAAAATCCCGAGACCGGGCAACATCTGCTACCCAGGTTCGAGCTCGTCAGGGCATTATTCGAGGTGCCCTTAAATCCCTTCGGGCTCATTTTTACCACCGCTGATAGGCGAATCTTCTCCTAAGGGCTTGAATTTCCGTCGGCCGGCTGAAACCATGGCTGCACTGTTGTCCATCAATAAATCGAGGGAATTTCGTCATGCAGGTTCGCGCCGCCGTCGCCCATGAGGCCGGCAAGCCGCTGGTCATCGAGACCGTCAATCTCGAAGGCCCCAGGCCCGGCGAGGTGATGGTCGAAATCCACGCCACCGGCATCTGCCATACGGATGAGTTCACCCTGTCGGGGGCCGACCCGGAGGGCCTGTTCCCGGCCATCCTCGGCCATGAGGGCGCCGGCGTGGTGGTTGAAGTCGGCCAAGGCGTCACCAGCGTCAAGCCGGGCGATCACGTCATCCCGCTCTATACCCCCGAATGCCGTCAGTGCGATTACTGCACCTCGGGCAAGACCAACCTGTGCCAGGCGGTGCGGGTCACGCAAGGCCAGGGCGTCATGCCCGACGGCTCAAGCCGTTTCTCCCTGGGCGGCGAGCCGCTGTATCACTATATGGGCACCTCGACCTTCTCCAACTTCACGGTGCTGCCCGAGATCGCAGTGGCAAAAATCCGCGAGGACGCGCCCTTCGATAAGGTCTGCTACATCGGCTGCGGCGTGACTACCGGCCTGGGCGCCGTAATGAACACCGCCAAGGTCGAGCCCGGCTCGAACGTGGTGGTCTTCGGTCTCGGCGGCATCGGCCTGAATGTCATCCAGGGGGCGCGGATGGTCGGTTGCGACCGCATCGTCGGCGTCGATATCAACCCGGAACGGCGAGCCATGGCCGAGAAATTCGGCATGACCCATTTCGTCAATCCAAACGAGGTCGAGGGCGACCTGGTTCCCTATCTGGTCGATATCACCAAGGGCGGCGCCGACTACAGCTTCGAATGCATCGGCAATGTGGATGTCATGCGAGACGCCCTGGAATGCTGCCACAAGGGCTGGGGCGAAAGTATCATCATCGGCGTCGCCGGCGCCGGGCAGGAAATCACCACGCGGCCCTTCCAGCTTGTCACCGGCCGGGTCTGGCGCGGCACTGCTTTTGGCGGCGCCAAGGGCCGCACGGACGTGCCACGCATCGTCGATTGGTATATGGAGGGCAAGATCAACATCGACGACCTGATCACCCACACCATGCCGCTCGAAGACATCAATAAGGGCTTCGATTTGATGCATGCCGGCAAATCCATACGCAGCGTGGTGACGTTCTAGGAGGCGACATGACGGATCGGCCTCGTTTCGCGATCATGGGCAGCGGCGGCGTCGGCGGCTATTTCGGCGGCCGCCTGGCCGAGGCCGGCATGGATGTGCGCTTCATCGCGCGGGGCGCCCACCTGGCGGCGATGCGTAATGCGGGGCTTCGCATCAACAGCCCGCTCGGCGATGCCCATATGGAGCCAGTCTGGGCGACCGACGATCCGGCCGAGATCGGGCCGGTGGATTATGTGCTGTTCGCCACCAAGCTGTGGGATACGCAAAGCGCCGGGCAAGCTTGCCGTCCGCTGATCGGACCCGAGACGGCGGTTATCTCTCTGCAAAACGGCGTCGATGCCGAGGGTCAGCTTTCAGACATCCTGGGCGCGGATCATGTCATGGGCGGGGTCTCCGCCATATCCGCCGTCATCGGCGCGCCGGGGGTCATCGATCATCTCAGCGAATTTGCGACGATCCTCTTTGGCGAACTGGACGGTTCCGCCACCAGGCGCGCCGAACGCCTGATGGCGGCGCTTAAGGAGGCTTCTATCGACGCCAAGATAGCCGACGACATCGACAAGACAATTTGGCGCAAGTTCATTTTCGTGGTCGGCCTCAGTGCTTTGACCAGTGTCACCCGCAAGACCATCGGTCCGTTGCGCGAGGATGCGGATTGCCGGGCGCTGCTCTCTCAGCTGCTGACCGAAGCCGCCGCCGTGGCGCGCGCCGGCGGGGTCGCCCTCGATGAGGACACCGTCGAGGATAGGCTGACTTTCATCGACGGCCTGCCGACCTCAATGACATCATCAATGGCCGGCGACCTGACGCGCGGCAACCGGCTGGAGCTGGAGTGGCTATCCGGCGCGGTGGTGCGCATGGGCCGCGAGCGCGGTATCGACACGCCGGCGAACGGCTTTATTCACACGGCCCTGAAACTGAGTGCTTCTGGGGGGCACGAATCATGAAATCGCATAAGACTATTACGCGAGCCTTGCTTGTCCTGACCCTGATGAGCATGCCGGGCTTGGCTCAGGACGCTGATCGCCTGAAGTCGGTCATTGCCAGCGATACGCGCACGCCTAAAAACGTCGTCCGTGACAACTATCGCCGTCCCTTTGAGACCTTAATGTTCCTGGGTATCGAGCCCGGTATGACGGTGGTTGAAATCTGGCCGGGCTCCGGCTGGTACAGCGAAATACTGGCGCCTTATCTCGCGGGGACGGGGCTCTTCTACGCGGCGAGCTATGATCAGGAATCGACCAGCAAATATGTCCGGCGGACCCTGAAAGCCTACAGCAAGAAATTCATCGGCAAGCCCGATATCTACGGCGAGGTCATCCTCACCGAGCTGTCGAGCACCAAGACCGACATCGCGCCACCGGGCAGCGCCGATATGGTGCTGACCTTCCGCAGCGTCCACAGCTGGATGAAGCGCGGCTACGAGGCAGTGATTTTCGACGCCATGTATCAGGCGCTCAAGCCGGGCGGCGTGCTCGGCGTCGTCGAGCATCGCGGCGACCCGGACGTCTGGCAGGACCCCCAGGCTCTGTCGGGCTACGTCAATGAGGAATATGTCATCGATCTGGCGGAAGAAGCCGGCTTCACCCTGGCGGAAAGTTCCGAGGTCAATGCCAATCCCAAGGACACGGCGGATCATCCCGAAGGTGTCTGGACCCTGCCGCCGACCCTGCGCCTGAAAGACCAGGACCGCGCCTACTATATGGATATCGGTGAGTCCGACCGCATGACCCTGAAGTTCATCAAGCCCGATGAATAACGTATTAGTTCAGAGACTGGTCATCGGGCCCTTTGAGGCGGGCGGAACAGCAGGGTCAGGGGCAGCAGCATGGCGGCGCCCAGGGTAATCATCAGGAAGCTGTTGTTATAGGCGATCATCGCCGCCTGACGGCCAATTTCGAGATCGAGCAGGGCGAGACCCTCGGTCTCGGCGATATTCCAAATTGACGAAATCTCCGGATAGTTCAGCAGCTCGTTATAGGGGTTCACATGCTCGACCAGGGTGGCGCGGTTGATCTGGGCGTGGCGGCTGTTCAGGGCGACGATACCGGCGACGCCGATGGCGCTGCCGATATCGAATTGCAGATAGAAGATGGCGTACCCGTCGGCCTGCCAACGCCGCTCGATGGTGGACAGGGCGAGTGCGCTCACCGGCACCCACATCATGCCCGAGGTCACGCCCTGGATGAAGTTGGGCCAGATCACATCCCAGGCGCGCACATCAACCGTCCATTGCGACATCTCCCAGCCCGTATAGATGACGAACAACAGACAGACGAAGATGACTTTGCGGGGGTCCATAAGATGTTCGATCTGGCCGATAAACAGCAATCCCATGATCACGCCTATGCCCCTCGGGATCAGCAGGTAGCCGGCCTCGATGGCGGGATAGCCCGCGACTTGCTGCAGCAGGATCGGCAGCAGAAACATCGGCAGGGTGACGATTGAGGCGAACAGCAGCAAAAACAGCAGACCGATCGTATAGTTGCGGTTTCTGAACAGCGCCTTGTCGATGAAGTTGAGCTTCGAGGTCATGGTATGGGCGATAAACAAATAGAAGGCGATGCTCGCCGCCATGGCTTCGAGGATGATCTCGTAGGAGTCGAACCAGCCAAGGCGTTCGCCCCGGCCGAGTACCAGCATGAGGGTGGCGATTGCGGTCAACAGGGTGGCGCAGCCGAACCAATCGAGCTTGCGCGTCGGATCATTGGGGGTCTCGGGGATGACGATCCAGGCGGCAATCAATGAGACCACACCGACCGGAATGGTGATGTAGAAGATCCACGGCCAGCCGAATTTGTTGATCAGGGCGCCACCGAAGGCGGGACCGAAAGCGCCGCCGGCAACCACGGCGATGGCCCAGATTGAGGTTGCTTTGCCGTGCCGCTCGGGCGGGAAAGCATCGACGGTGATCGCCTGTCCCAGCGGGATCAATGGCGCGCCGACCACGCCCTGGATGAAGCGCCAGACGACTTCGCTGATCAATGTGCTCGACATGCCGCAGCCGATCAGGGTGATCGTGTAGCCGGCCAGGGCGAACATGAACAACTGCTTGCGCCCGATCTTGGCGGTGACCCAGCCGACAGTGGATGTCATCATGGCGCTGCCGACGATGAATCCGGTCAACACCCAGGCGACCTGGTCGGTTGTTGCCGAGAAGGCGCCCTGCATATGGGGCAGGCCGATGCCGACCACTGTCCAGGTGAAATCATAGGCCGCGGTGCCGAGGGTCGCCGCAGCGACCAGGATGACGCGACGTATGCCGGTGGGCAGAGCGGTGTCTGCCGCCATGCTCGTCAAGGCTAGGGCTGCGAAATAGTGAAGGCCTCGACGCGGTCGACCAGCACCCCGATGAGCTTGGCGATCTCTTTGCCGACATCGCGCTTGCGTTTGGTGTCGATGCTCACGGTCACCGTCATCCCGGCCCTGAGCGGGGGGGCGCCGGCTTCTTCTTCGAGGGCCAGGCGCAGGGGCACCCGCTGCACCACCTTGACCCAATTGCCGGTGGAATTCTGTGGTGGGAGCAGGGCGAATTCAGCACCTGTCGCGGGGCTGATGCTGTCGATCCTGGCGCGCCAGACCCGGTCGGGATAGGCGTCGACCACCACGGTTGCCGACTGACCGACCGCGACGTGGGTGAGGTGGATTTCCTTGAGATTGACCTCGATCCAGGGCGATCCCGAGGCAACCAGGGCGAATACCGGATCGCCCGCCTCGACATATTCGCCGGCCTCGAGAGAGACACCGGACAGAAACCCGGCGAGCGGGGCGATGACACTGCTGTGCGAAAGCGCAAGCGCCGCCTGATCGCGCCGGGCCGTGGCCTGTCTGTACAAGGGATGGCTTTCGACGGGCGCCGCCGGGTTGCCGCCCAGGTCGGCGAGGATCATACGGTTGCGCTCGCGCAAGGTGTCCACATGGCGGCGCGCCATGGAGAGGTCGTGCTCGGCGGCCTCCAGTTTGGCGCGCACGCCGATGCCCTTGGTTTCGAGTTTCACCTGCCGCTCATATTCGAGGATCAGGTATTGGGCCCGCTCCCCGGCGGCGGCAATTTCCAATTCACCCTGGCGGTAGCCGGCGCGCAGGGATTCGATCTGTTGGCGGACGGCGGCCATATCGGCGTCACCGGCGGCAAGGGCGATCTCAAAGGGCGCGGGGTCAATTTCGAAAAGCAGCTGGCCGGCGTCGATCCGCTGATTGTCGGTCACCAGAACCCGCTCGACCCGGCCGTCGACATCGGGGCTGATGTTGATGATGGCGGCCTTCACATAGGCGTTCTCGGAGGTCACGTAGCGGCCGCCGGCAGCATAGATCAGCCCGGCCAGAACCAGCACGCCGAGCGGTACGGCGACCAGAAGAAAGCCGCGAAGCAGATAGCGTGCGACCCGTTTCATAGGCGGCTTATAGGTAAATAAAATTCATCCATACTCGATCATTAGGCCGAAATGATAGGCTTGACAACTGATATAGGATTATAAGATAGATAAATTATACTAATGTATTGAAAGTCATGGCACGCTCTCTTCCTTCACCCATTGCCCTGCGCTCCTTCGAGGCCGCTGCGCGTCATTTGAGCTTCACCCGGGCCGCGCGAGAACTCAACGTTACCCAGGCGGCGATCAGCCATCAGGTCAAGGCCTTGGAGACCGATATCGGGGTTCTGCTGTTTCGCCGCATGACCCGCCGTCTCGCGCTTACCAACGAGGGTGCGGCGCTCTATTCGGTGGTCGGCGACGCCTTTGAGCGCATCGTCTCTACTGTTGAGGGCTTTGGTGCGGCGGACAGCGGCGGCGCGCTCACCGTCAGCCTCGGACCTTATTTCGCCGCCGCCTGGCTGGCGCCGAGGATCGGCCGTTTCTGGCGCCGCAATCCGAGCATCGAGCTTCATCTCCATCACACCACCGAGCCGGTGGATTTCCGATCCTCGGAGATCGATCTCGCGGTGGACTGGGGCGATGACTGGCCCGGGATGTCGTCGGACCTCCTGCTGCATGTCAAGGCGACGCCGGTATGCAGCCCCAGGCTGCTCGAAGGCCCCCATCCCCTGCGCAGCCCCGCCGACCTCAAGCATCACACCTTGTTGCATGAGAGAGGCCAGCTAGGCTGGCCGCTGTGGCTTGCGGCGGCGGGGGTTAAGTCTTTCGATGGCCGCGCCGGCCCGGTGATCGATGATTACAACGTCTTGTTGCACGCGGCCATGGACGGTCATGGCGTGGCCCTGGGCGAGGTCAGCTTCATTGTCGATGATGTGGCGGCCGGGCGTCTCGCGCAGCCCTTCGATCTGGCGGTCGATATGGAAGCCGCTTATTACATCGTCTATCCGAGCGGCGCCCTGGAGCGACCCAAGGTGCGCGTCTTCCGCGATTGGCTGCTCGAAGAGGCAGGCGCAGCCAGCACAGCCGTCACGGCTTGAATCAACCCCCTGGTCACCCTACATAAATACTTCCGGTGCTCACTCCGAGGCCGGATAGATCGGGGCGCCGTTATGCGGGCCCACACCATGATGCTCGCTCATTGAGAGGAGATTTTGCCGTGCCGCGTCTTTCCGTGTTTAACAGTCCGTTGCTCCTCGGATTTGACCAAATCGAGCGTATGCTTGAGCGCGTTTCCAAGACTTCGGCCGATGGCTATCCACCTTATAATATTGAACAAATTGATGATAACCGCCTCAACATCACCCTCGCGGTAGCTGGGTTTGCCACCGATGATCTCGACGTCAGTATCGAAAGTAACCAGCTCATGATCCGTGGCAAGCAGACCGATGATCCGGACCGTCTCTATCTCCATCGCGGGATAGCGGCGCGCCAGTTTCAGCGCAGCTTCGTTCTCGCCGAGGGTATTGAGGTGACCGGCGCGAGCCTGGACAATGGTTTGTTGAGCATCGACCTGGCCCGCCCCGAGCCGGAAATCCGGCGGCGCAATATCGAAATTCGCAAGGTCGAGAACAGCGCATCGTCGATCGCCATGACAGAGCCGGCAAATCTGCCAGGGAAAGAAATGGAGGAAAGCTCATGAACACGCCAAGCAACAATTCCGGCGCCGGGGCGCATCCCATGACCTCAAGTGCGTTCCTCGCCCTGGGCTCGATGCATGTCGCCTATATCAAACCGGTAACTGTCGACGGCGAATCGGCCTACGCCATCCACTCCGCGAACGGGCAGGAGCTCGCCGTGTTTGGCGATCGGGACGTCGCCTTCGTTGCCGCCCGCCAGAACGACCTGGAGCCGGTCAGCGTCCACTAATAATCTAGAGTGAATCGCCCAGGCGGAGAGCTAGGGCGGTCAGGGTGAGGGTCGGATTTACGGCCGCCACATTGGGTATGACTGCGTTGGAGCAGACATAAAGATTGTCGGTCCCATGAATTTTGAGATTGGCGTCGACCACGCCATCCTTTTCTTCCACGCTCATCCGGCAGGTTGCGACGCTGTGATCGCCGCGTGGGGGATAATGCCCTGCCTCGATGCTTGAACAGCCCATTTCCCGCAATATTCGGGCCAGTACCTCCTCAAATCGCTTTTTTCCGGCCGTGGTAATGTCGTTCTCTCGAAGCGTGATTTTGGTGCCCGGCAACCCGAAACGGGTTGTCTCGCTGGTGAGCGAAACACGGTTTTCCTCAGGTTCGAAGGATTCGATGAAGCCGTGTAGTGAGAACGGTAACTCGCTTTGCAATTTCTTTTCGATATCGGCTACGGATTTCCCTTCGCTCATGTCGCGCTGAAAGGAAGCGGCTGTTCCGCGGCCATCGCGCACAAAAAAGAACTTCCCGCGTTTTTGTTCCGCCGGTGAATCGAAATGCCGGCAGCCCAGAGTGGGGAAATCCAATTCCTGGTCGAGATGATCCGGATTGTTCTTTTTGCGGCCCTTGGCCCACACCAGAGGATGGAACACCAGATGGCGGCCCAGGTGATCGAAATCATTGCCGATCCCTACCGGCCAAAACCCGCTCTGTGAGTTGAGCAGGAGCTTGGGCGACTCAATAGCACCGGCCGCGATGATGATGCGGTCAGCGGAGAAGAATTTCACATCCCCGTCGCCCTTCTCGATGTACTCAACACTGAGAGCTGTTTTTTTATCGCGCATGATGATGCGGCGTACCGGGCTTTCGGTGCGCAGCTCTATGGCGGCGCCAAAGCTGTCCTCCATTTCTTGCAACGTCATAACGGCTGTATAGCGGCCATTGACCGGACAGTATTTACAGGTGCCCGTGGTCACACACCCCCAGTTACGCGCGATGGGAAGGTGAGAATAACCATAGCCTAGAGAGTCGAGCGTCTTTGCCACGGGGCCGTCCTTAATCGTGTAGGGCACGGCTTCGAGCGGATATTTCTTGCCCTGTCGGGGCGGGTCCTCGCTCGCGGAGTCCCCGGCGACGGTCAGGAATTGTTCAGCCAAATGATAGTAAGGTTCCAGGGTCTCATACCCGAACGGCCAATCGATGGCCTGACCGGTGGCGCTCGCCAGGGCGAAGTCTTCGGGCTTAAAGCGCAGGCTCCATCCGCCCCAGTGAACCGTCGAGCCCCCACGGACAAACAGGCGAGAGCCACGAAGAAATTTTGAGCTGCCCTCGTCTGATTGATCCCGAGCATCACCATTCTCGTCATAGTGCCTGCTGTTGGTCGTGAGATAATCCAGCCAGTGACGCTGATCGGCCATTTTTACGGCATTGCCCGCTTCGAACAGTGTGACCCGCCCGGCGATCTTTCGTTCCAGCAATCTCTGCGCCACCGCACAAGCGGCAACGCCTGACCCGATAATGGCGATGTGCGGCGCGATCACGGTTTCGTTGCCCGGTATGGCAGATCGTCACGATCCGTAAAAGATCCCGCCATAAAGCCACGGTAGTTCTCGTAGCCGAATCTTTTGAAGCCGCCCTGCGACACGGCCAGACTCATAAACTCCCAGACAACATATGTTCTGAACTGCCCGAGGCGGCTGTTCAGCAGATCTGTTTCAGGAAACCGACCCGATATCAGCAGGTCCAGAGCCTTGTTGCGATCCGCCATACTGTCTATGGCACGGTCAATGACGGCTGCCCCGGCGTCATATTCGGCGAGGTAACTTGGCCGTTCTTCGCTCTTCAAAGCGACCATGTTCTCAAGGTCGCTCTTGTCCATGGTTAGAAAAGAACTTAGTTCCCAGATGTCGGCGATCCGCTCGAACGTCCACCAAAGCCTATCAAAGGTCGCGGATGAAACCGTACCCACAATCGCGTCAGCGCGCCGTTGGCCATCCGGGGTAACTTTTTCGAGCAGCCAATGAGAGAGGTCATCGGCGATCGCTATCTGAAACGGCAGCGTGGAGCCGACGAACGCCAGACCTACCGTTAGTCTGCCGAACTGTCTCCGGTCAATTTCAACATGTCGCATCGGTCCTCGCCCCAGTTTTCTCTAGCGCAGGGTAATTTCGCGCACTGTCGACAGCAGCACGCGCGGGGCGCCGTCGATTTCCCTGATGAGCGTAAACTCTCCGCGATAGACCCCCTCGGGCCAGCTTGTCTCGGTGCGCTTGCGGCCGGTGAAACTGAAGACAAGGGGCTGGTCTTTCGTCGCCTTGAAGCGGCCTTCTCCGATGATGTCCCCGTTCGGCCCAATCAGGCGGAGGAGGCTCTTGTCGCCTTGCTGGCCGCCGAACAGGCTGATCCAAAACACCAGCGCGGGCGCATCGCGCCTCGGGATACTGGCGGCGTAATCGCCGCGCCGTGCTTCCTGCCAGTTGGGCTGACGGCTCGCAAAGCCGGCGGCGAGGAGGCCGCTCGGCGTATAACTCAGCGCCGCCAGGGCGAATTTATCCCATAGGGTGTCGCGGCTCACCTTGCAGAGCATGGTGTTGTCGAGTCCGCCGAAAGGATCCACGGCCCTTCCCTGATGGCGAACGGCGAACTCCAGGTGCGGGAAGGCGGTGTTGCCCGACATGCCGATCATGCCGAGCACATCACCGGCCGCGACGCTATCGCCTTCGGCCACCCGGATGCTGCCCCGGCGCAAATGGCTGTATTGGCTGTGCCACGACCCGCCATGGTCGATCACCACCGCATTGCCCGCCTTGCGGTCTTCGATGGTCGCGGCGTCGATCAGCCGCACGTCTATATCGGTCATGCCGTCCCGCACGCCATTGACACGCCCCGGCGCCGCCGCGATGACGGCAACACCGCGCGCCATGGCCGGCAGATCCGCCACCCGGATGTCGATGCCGGTATGGCCGTCGTAGCCGAGGATTCCGCAGGCATAATCCAGGAATCCGGGTCCGGGATCGCGGTCGAAATGATTCTGTACGAAACAGGTTTTGCCGATTTTACAGTCGACCGGGAGTGAAATTTTAAGGGCCTGCTGTTCGTTCGCCCCGCTGGGACTCGATAACAATACGGGAGTCCATAGAAACACCAGGATCAACCATAACTGTCTCATGTGGGCAACCGCACGGTGAAACGCGCGCCCTGCGGTGCATTGGGATCATCGCCGCGGTTCTCGGCGAAGATGACGCCGCCATGGGCTTCGATGATCTGTTTTGAAATGCTCAGGCCAAGACCGGAATGGGTGCCAAACTTTTCACCTGCCGGGCGATCCCTGTAGAAGCGCTCGAAGATCGTCTCGAAACTCGCCGGCGGGATCCCGGGGCCGTCGTCCTCGACGACCACTTCGACCCATTCAGCGCCGGCCCGCGCGGTGATCCGGATAGCGCCGTCTTGCGGGTTGAAGCTGCGCCCGTTGGCGATCAGATTTTCGAAGACCTGAACCAGACGCTGTTCGATACCCGACGTGGTCAGAGGAGCGTCGTCCTGGCGGGTGAAATCGACTGTTGGATAAACACCGGCCAAGGCCGTCAGCAGAGCGGCTATATCAACCGGCTCGCTCTCGGCGCGGGCCAGTTCGGCATCCAGGCGGGAGGCGTCCGAGATATCGCTGATCAAGCGGTCGAGCCGGAGCACATCGTCCTCGACCACCGCCAACAAGCGCCGCTGGTCGACCGGGTCCTCGATACGCGCCGCGGCCTCCACCGCGCTGCGCAGCGAAGACAACGGGTTTTTTATTTCGTGGGCCACATCGGCGGCAAAACTCTCGATGGCGCCCATGCGTTCGGCCAGGGCCTCGGTCATTTCGCCGAGCGCCCGTGACAGATCGCCGATCTCATCGCCTCGGTTGGAAAAGTCAGGGATGGAAGCGTCCTTGTCATGGGCGTGGCGCACCGCGTCGGCGGCTTCCGCCAGGCGGTAGAGCGGCCGTACGATAGTTCCCGCAAGATACAGCGACAGGCTGGTGGTGATGGCCAGGGCCACGGCGAAGAGCTTGAGGATGCCGTAGCGCACTTGGCGAACGCTGTCTTCGATATCGGCGATGCTGGTGGTCAGCAGAAGCGCCCCTTGTACCTGTTTGAAGCGCTGCACGGGAATAGCCAGATTGAGGATCACGCCGTCCTCGCCGCCGGCGCGCAAGCTAGACGATAAGGTCCCGTCCAGGGCGGCGCCGACTTCCGCATAATCGTCACCGTGCGGATCAGTGGATTCGATATAGGGGTCGAGCCCGCGATCAGAGGGCAACATGGAGACGAACCAGTCATAGACCGCCTCGGCAGTCTCTTCGAAGGCCCCCGCCGGCGGCGGCAGGCTATCCGCCTGGACGCTCGACCAGACCCCCGCCAGGCGGCGGCTGTCGGCCAGTAGATTGCCCTGCTCGTCATAGAGCCGCGCCCGGGTCCTGATCGGCGCGATAAGCCGCGCCAGGAGCTGCCGCGCTCCGGCGTCGTCGATATTAAGCAGGTCGCCGCTCTGGCCGGTGTTCTCGCCCACAACGCCCGACTCGGCAAGCGCCGCGGCGATCAGCTCTCCCTGGGTGCCGAGGGCGATGGTCTTGGCCTCGATCAGCCCCGCCCGGTAGGTGTCGAGATAGAGCATGCCGGTGACGACGATGACCAGGGCCAGCAGATTGATGGCGAGGATCCGCCAGGTCAGAGAGGAGAAGCGGCTGCGCCGTCGGCGGGGGCGCGGCCTCGGTTCGAAATTTTCTCTCTCAGGGTGATCGAGATTGCTCATGGCCGCGGTTATTTATCGTTGTAGCGATAGCCGACGCCGTAGAGGGTTTCAATTTGCGAGAATGTCTCATCCACCGCCTTGAGCTTCTTGCGGATGCGTTTTATGTGGCTGTCGATGGTGCGGTCGTCGACATAGATATTGTCATCGTAGGCGGCGTCCATCAGTTGATCGCGACTGCGCACATGGCCCGGCCGGATGACCAGGGATTTGAGGATCAGAAATTCGGTCACCGTCAGGGTGACGCCGACGTCGCGCCAGCGGCATTCATGGCGCGCCGGGTCAAGCAGCAAATCGCCGCGTATGATCTTGGGCTCGCTGTCAGCATCGTCACCGCCGCCGGCGGCGAGGTCGGCGCGACGCAGGATCGCCCGTATGCGCTCGATCAGAAGGCGCAGGGAGAAGGGTTTGCGGATATAGTCGTCGGCGCCCATCTTGAAGCCGAGAACCTCGTCGATCTCCTCGTCCTTGGAGGTCAGGAAGATCACCGGCAGGCTGCTTTTTTCGCGCAACCGCTTGAGCAGTTCAACGCCGTCCATGCGCGGCATCTTGATGTCGAGAATGGCAAGATCGACCGGCCGCGCGGTCAAGGAGCGCAAGGCCTCGGCGCCGTCGGTATAGGTTTGCACCCGAAAGCCCTCGGCCTCAAGCGCGATTGAGACCGAAGTCAGGATGTTGCGGTCGTCGTCGACCAGGGCGATTGTATGGCTCACGGCTTCAGTTTACGCTCGGTACTTAGCGCTTGTCATGTTCATATGCGACCGGTGTCGCGGCCGGAGACAATGTGAAAGCGCACCGCAAGCATCAACGAGGCGATAATCGTTCCGACCAGGATCGCCGCCACTAGCCCCAGCGCGCCACCCTGTTTCAGAACGCCCAGGTAGTAGCCGAGCGGGACCATGATGAACCAGAAGGCAATGACATAGAAAATTGTTGCCGGCCAGACATCGGCGGCGCCACGCAGGGCGCCTCCCAGAACCCCCTGGATGCCGTCGGGAATAATGACTATCGCCGTCATCAGGATGGCCGGGACAGCGATGGCCAGCACATCCGGATCGCCGGTATAGACCGCGGCGAGGCTATGGGCGCTGAGTCCGTAGACCATCCCCACGGCTACCAGGATGGGCGCTGCGAGCCCGACCGAAACCCAGCCGGCGGCGCGAACGCTGGGCTGGTCGCGACGGCCGACGGCATGGCCGACCCGTACGCTGGCCACGGTGGCGAAGCCGAGAGCGAACATGAAACCCAGGGCATTCAGGTTCATGGCGATCTGATAGCCGGCAATATGCGCCGCGCCAAGCAGGCCGGCGAACAGGGTCATGGCCGAAAAGGAAGTCGATTCGAGAGCCACGCCGAGAGCCATGGGATAGCCGATACGGCGTAGCCTGCGGCCGATTTGCCGAGCGTCGGCGATAGCCCCGCGAATACCGTAATGCCGGCTGTCGAGTTGCCACAGACAATAGATAATCAGAGACAGGAACATCGCCCAGCGTACGATCGTGGTCGCCAGGGCGGCGCCTTCGGCACCCATTGCCGGCGTCCAGCCGCCCGCTCCATAGATGAAAATCCAATTGAGCCCGGCGTTGAGAAGATTGGCGAACAGCATCACGATCACGCCCGGCAGGGGCCGGCTGATACCCTCAAGGAAAAAGCTTGTGGCGAAATAGAGGAACATCGCCGGCATGCCCCAGCTGAACATCATCATGACGCCGCTTGCGCCCAGCGCCAGTTCCGGCGCCTGGCCGGTCGCCAGCAGAAACGGCTCGGCGACATAGCATAACGCAAACGCCAGACCGCCGTAGGCCGCGCCATGGGCCATGGAGACTCGCCATACACCGCCGCATTCGCCCGCATTGCCGGCGCCGATGGCTTGTGCGGTCAGCACCACCGTTCCCATCAGCACGCCGACGCCGACCATCATCATGGGCAACATGAACGCCATGGCGAGGGCGTAATAGGCCAGCTCGTTAGCGCCCAGGCGCCCGGTCATGATCGTATCGACGATCACCAGGGCGAGCAGTCCGACCCGCGATAGCGTGACCGGCAGCGCGAAACCAAGGGTCTCGCGGACATCGCCGAGAGTGGATGTTTGGGCCTGCTGGGTCATGACGAGGCGACCCTACAGCATCGCGGTGGCGAAGCTTGCAAGAAAGCCCCGCATCAGCCCATGACGGGCATTGACGGTGATTGGAATCCGGTCCTACAGTGCCCGGACAGAAAATGATTCTTTCCCCCGCAATTCGACGAGCCCTTGGGAGGTTTTCGATGAAGCTCTCGGTCCAGATTTTCACCGCCGTAGCCGCGACCCTTGCCACCGTTGTTGGGATGCCTCTGGCTTCCGCCCATGAGGATATCAGCCACTTGCTTTTCGTTCCCAACCGGGCGTCGGCCGACGTTGCGGTGATCGATACCCGTAGCGACCGCGTTATCGCCCGCATCGATGTCGGCAATGTGCCTCATCAGGTCGTCGCATCGGCGGCGTTCGGCAAACTGGTGGTCAGCAACACGGCCGACAACACGGTGTCGATCATCAACGCCCAAACCTTCGAGACCGAAGCGACGGTGGCGCTTGATGTGGAGCCCGAGCATATGGCTGTCAGCCCGAACGGTGAAATCCTCGCGGTGGGCAATATGGGCGCCGGCACGGTGTCGCTGCTGTCGCTCAGGAGCAACCGCGAAACGACGCGAATCGACGGCTTGTTTGAGCCCCATAACCTGACCTTCAGCCCGGACGGCGCGATGCTTTATGTGGCCAATCTTGGGGCCAATCATGCCAGCGTCATCAATGTCGCCACCGGCACTCTGATCAGCGAAATTCCGGTCGGCACACCGATGGCTGTCGCATCAGCCGGATCGGTTGATCTCTATCAGGGTATTATCAATGTCACCAGAAACGGCTCCCTGGGCTTCGCGGCCCATGGCGAGAGCGATACCCTGGCGGTCATCGATCTCGAAACGTCGGACATTCTCAAACGCATCACAGTGGGTGATAAGCCGTGGCGCGCCTTCACATCCGCCGATGGCCGCTACATGGTGACGCCCAACAACGGCGACCGCACGGTCTCGGTGGTCTCGACAGCCTCCCTTGAAGTGGTTGCCACCGTGGCGGGCGCTGCCGATATGACCGGCGTGAACTTCGACCGCGACGGGACCACAGCCTATGTGGTGAGCCGGGGTGAGAACAAACTTGTGATCATCGATCTCGTCGCCATGAAGACAGTCGGTGAAATTGCCCTGCCGTCCTCGCCCGAGACCGGCGTTGTCACGCCCGACGGCGCGAAGCTTTATGTCGCCCTGAGCGGCAGTGATCAGGTGGCGGTGATCGATCTCGCCGCCCGCGCCCTGGCCGCCACCATCGATGATGTTGGCTCGCAGCCCTGGGGCGCTACCATGATCGGCGCCGCCAACTACTGCCATTAGGCGCTGAAAAAATAATAGCCGCCGCCGGTATCATCGAGCCGGCGGCGGTATTTTTTTGTAAGACAGATGAGTGATGCTGAAACAGATGCGGCGGTGGCGGCTCGCGCGCTGATGCTCGGCGCCTCGATGGCTACCCTGGCCACGGCGGCGTGGGACCGCGACGGTTGGCCCTTCGCATCCCTGGTACAGATCGCCCTCGATACGCGCGGCGCACCCCTGCTGCTGCTCTCGGACCTGGCCGAGCATAGCCGCAACATTGCGGCCGACGACCGCATATCCCTGCTGATCGACGGAACGTCCGGTCTCAAGGAACCTCTGGCTGGGCCCCGGCTCACCCTGCTCGGGCGCGCCCGCAAAAGCACCGAGCCCGATCATCGCCGCTGTTACCTGGCGCGCCATCCAAGCGCCGCCCAATATGTCGATTTTGCCGATTTTGCGGTCTATCACATGGCCGTGGACAGCGCTCATCTTGTCGCCGGTTTCGGCGCTATCGACTGGATTTCCGCGGAAGTTTTGCTGGATCAGCCCAAAGAGTCCTGATCCTCTTGCCTCGGTTGCGAAAATGATGTGAACTGATTGCGACCAATTCTAATCTAACATCGCGATCGGGAGTTCCCATGCAGCAATCCGGCCCCGTTGTGAGTCGTCACGGCCTCGAGCTTCACGGCATCGGCGATGTTGCTTGCGCCTATTGGAATTACTCGACGGCGGGGCTTTATGAAGAGGCTCTACGCCGTAACGAGGGCCGCCTTGCCAAGGGCGGCGCGCTGGTCGTCACCACGGGCCAGCATACCGGGCGCTCGGCGGGTGATAAGTTCATTGTCGAAGATCCGGTAAGCTCCGGTGATATCGACTGGGGCGCGGTCAACAAACCTATTTCCGCCGACCGGTTCGACGGGCTCAAACGCCGCATGCTGGACCATCTGCGCGATCGGGATGTATTCGTTCAGGACTGTTACGCCGGGGCGTCGGCCGATCACCGGCTGGCGGTGCGGGTGATTACCGAAACCGCCTGGCACAGCCTGTTTGCGCGCAATATGTTCATCGCTCCGCCGCTCGAGGACCTGGCGGATTTCGAGCCGGAATTCACTGTCATCCAAGCGCCGAGCTTTACCGCCGAGCCTGAACGTGACGGCACCAACAGCGAGGTCTTCATCATTGCCAATTTCGCCAGCCGCGAAGTCCTGATCGGCGGCACTTCTTACGCTGGCGAGATCAAAAAATCGATCTTCTCGATCCTCAATTTCCTGCTGCCCGCCGCCGGCGTGCTGCCCATGCATTCATCGGTGAACGTCGGCGACGGCGGGGATTCATCGGTGTTTTTCGGCCTTTCGGGCACCGGCAAGACGACCCTGTCGGCCGACCCCAAACGCACCCTGATTGGCGATGATGAACATGGCTGGGGCGATGCGGGGCTGTTCAATTTCGAAGGCGGCTGTTACGCCAAGGTGATCCGTCTCAGCGAGGCCGCCGAGCCTGAAATTTTTGCGACCACGCGGCTTTTCGGAACCGTGCTGGAGAATGTAGTGATGGATCCGCACAGTGGGGCGCTCGATCTCGACGACGCCAGCCTGACGGAGAACACGCGGGCATCCTATCCGCTGGGCTTCATACCCAACGCCTCGCCGAGCGGCGCTACCGGCCACCCGGACAATGTGATCATGCTCACCGCGGATGCATTCGGCGTGCTGCCGCCGATTTCGAAACTAACGCCCGAACAGGCCATGTATCATTTCCTCTCGGGCTATACCGCCAAGGTCGCGGGTACCGAAAAGGGCCTCGGGTCCGAGCCCCAGGCGACCTTCTCGACCTGCTTCGGGGCGCCGTTCATGCCCTGCCACCCGTCGGTTTACGCCAAGATGCTGGGTGAGCGAATCGCTCGTCACGACACCACATGCTGGCTCGTGAACACGGGCTGGAGCGGTGGTTCCTACGGCGTAGGGAGCCGGATGAAAATTCAATATACCCGCGCCCTGCTGCATGCGGCGCTGGATGGTTCTCTCACCAGCGCGGAAATCGCTATCGACCCCAACTTCGGGCTTTTCGTGCCCCAGGCCTGCTCCGGCGTGCCGGCGGAAGTACTCAATCCGCGCAATACCTGGGCCGACAAGCGAGCCTACGATGCCACCGCCCGCGATCTGGTGGGCCGGTTTCACGCCAACTTCACCTCATTCGACCCCTATGTCACCGATGCGATCAAGGCGGCGGGTCCCGTCGCCGCCTGACGGCTAACGATTGCGGATGTGTTTGAGCCTGAAATAGACCTCTAAACAACACCTATTTACCACACACATTCAAGGTGTATAACATTGAGCATCAAGAGCTCTTCGATCGGCTGAATATTGGTCAGATTCGGCCACGGGATATCGGCAAAGAAAACACCGTTATATAATTATTGGGGCTGACATAGATAAGCTCGAAGTAATCACATTTTGGCCTATTGCGTTAGAACCTTCAACAGATTGGCTGTAGGCCGGTAGTTGAAGCGCCACTCACATTCCTTGAGATAGAGATG
>Ga0066376_10002195_pt1 | contig 18345 bp, 18 predicted proteins | sample Knorr_S15_td_Bot_FD_77009 | JGI IMG/M metagenome (GOLD analysis project Ga0066376, IMG submission 77009) | Marine microbial communities from Southern Atlantic Ocean transect - Knorr_S15_td_Bottom_ad_5009_LV_A | ecosystem: Environmental > Aquatic > Marine > Oceanic | place: Southern Atlantic... | reverse complement strand
TGGGCTGTTGGGGATGGTGGATCGCTGAGTCGAATGGGAGAGTGGACGATGAGACGCGTGGCGGTGGGATCTCTGGTGATGATGCTGGCCCTAGTGGGCTGCGAGGATGAATTCATATTCGGTGTGGACGCGCCGGCGGCTCCCGTTGATGTGGAGGCGAGCTATTACGCGGGCGTGGTGACTGTGACCTGGGGGCTGGCAGCGGCCTGGAATGGGGAGGCTTTTCGTGTGTACTCCCGCCGGGTGACCGACGTCGATTATTTCTTGATCGCCGAGGTGACGAGTTGCGCGTCGGGGCTCTGCTCCTATGAGGACGCGAACGTGCTCGAAGGTCAGACGTACGAGTACTACGTTTCGGCCGTGGACTCCTACTCCGGCATCGAGACGGCGAGCGACTACTCCGTCGAGGTGTCCGTGCCTGCGGCGGTCGGTCCTCCGGCTCCCAATGCCTTCCGCGTAATCGCGCTCGACAACGCGAACTATCTTGCGTGGGGTGACGGATCGCGCGAAGCCGGCGACTTCTCGCACTACAAGGTCTATCTTAACAACGGGTCCGGCACTGAGTTCTTGCTCGGTGAGACAGACTCCGAGGGTTTTTTGGACTTGCTCGCCGAGAACGGTGCGACCTACTCGTACTTCGCGACCGCGGTGGACACCGACGGCCACGAGAGCTCTGCGAGCTTGACTGCTCAGGGCACGCCCCGGCCGGACTTCCACGGCGAGTGGTTGTACGACCACTTCGGTCAGCCAGCGCTCTCCGGCTTTCGCTTCTCGGAAGACGAGAACACCACCCCGATCTTGAGCGGCACGTCGTTCGACCGGCACTTCCGGCTCGAGGTCGACGCACAGGGGTGGTGGCTGGTTCCGGGCCCGCAGTCCGCCATCTATCCCGTGAGCTTCGAGACCACGTCTCTCAAGTGCGATGTAGCGGCCGACGCGGGATGCACTGATGTGACGAGTGCGCCCACGTCGGGCTATGTCACCGCGAACATGCCGCTCGCAACTCAGGCGAGCTATGTCTTACGAGTGATCGGCAACGACGGCGAGATCCACTACGGCGTGATTCGCCCGGATCTTCTTGGCTACGACCAAGACGACAAAGCCCTGATGATCTTCGACTGGGCCTATCAGGTCCAGGCTGGGAACCCAGACCTGGTGGTAGCGGTGGGACGGTGATGGGCTGAGGGCTCGATGTTTTGGCCCGAAGAGGCCCGGGCGCCAAGCCGCGTCCGGGCCTCACTTCATGTAGCTTGGCACCCATGGTCAAAGTGCTGGAAGCGGTGCCGAACTTCTCCGAGGGACGCGACCTCTCGAAGGTGCGCGCACTCGTGGATACCATCGCGGCCACGGGAGTGGAGGTGCTCGACTGGTCTGCGGATCCCGACCATCATCGCTGCGTGATCAGCTACATCGGGGACCCGCGCTTGGTGGTTCGTGCGTCGATTGCCGCGGCGGAGTTCGCGCGCGACCACATCGATCTACGCGAGCATCAAGGAGTTCATCCGTGTGTAGGGGCCCTCGACGTGATGCCGTTGGTTCCGCTACACGGTGTCGACATGACGGATGCGGTCAGCGCCGCGCATCGTGTCGGGAAGGCGATCGCGGACCTCGGGGTTCCGGTCTTCTACTACGGACGTGCTTCCGACCCCGTCGGGCGTGGCCTCGCCGAATTGCGTCGAGGCGGATTCAAGGGCCTCGCCAAGGGCTTCCCCGAGGACCGTCGCCCCCAGGAGCCGGCGTCGGCCGAGCGCGCCCATGAGACCGCAGGCGTGACCTGCGTCGGAGCCAGGCCAGTCCTACTTGCGTGGAACATCTTTCTGCGAGGGATCACTCGTGATCAGGCGCGCGAGATCGCTTCGCAGGTACGTGAGCGAGACGGCGGATTCGTGGGCTTGAGGGCTTTGGGACTCCATCTGCCATCGCAGGACCAAGTCCAGATATCGATGAACCTCGAGGATCCTACTAAGACTTCGCCGCTCGCTGTCTTCTCAGCAATCGAAAAGGCGGTACATGCGCAGGGCGGCGATGTCGTTGAAACTCAAGTGATTGGCATGATTCCAGATGCCCTTGTGCTTCCCGCGACGCAGGACAGATTACACATTCTTGACCTGAAACCAGCCCGTGTATTGTCCCGCCGTGTCAGGATGCACATGGAAGGACGCCTGGACACCGGAATGCCGACTTCGAACGATGCCATATGAGCATTGAGACCCTCAAAGAAGATGCTCGCCGTCACGAGCAGAATGAGGAGTGGGACAAGGCTCTGGTGCAGTACGGGCTGGCGATTGCGAAACTGGCCGAATCGGAGCGGGCCGTAGAGCTGTACGAGAAGGTGTTCTCGCTTGATATCAATTTCGCCGACGTGACCGACCGGCTTCGCGACTTGCGTTGAGCACCGGATGCAGACCTCGATCGATACCAGCGTAGGTCAAGCAGGCCAGGGGGGCGCGTCAGCCCTCACTTCGATTCAAGCATCTGTGCGATCGGAGTTGGACCAGGTACGCTCGGAGCTTCGCCGGATCGTGCTCTCGGATTTCGACATGATCGAAGAGGTCAACGAGCACCTCCTGTTGCTCCAGGGCAAGCTGTTCCGTCCCACGCTTCTCCTGCTTTCTAGTCGCGTGAGTGGAGAGCCCCACCCCGATTCACGCACGCTCGCTGCCGTTGTCGAACTCGTTCATCTCGCGACGCTGGTTCACGACGACGCAGTCGACCACTCTGTGCTCCGTCGCGGAATGCCGACCGTGAACGCTTTGTGGACGCATCAGGTTGCCATCATCATGGGCGACTATCTGTATTCCCGGGCTGTCACGGAACTCGCCCAACTCGGCCACCTGGACGCGCTCGCGGTGTTGGCGGGGGCCGCCAACGAAATGTCGGTCGGGGAAATGCGCCAGCTGACCTCGTTCGACGCGCTCGACTTCACGGAGCAGGACTACTACCGACTCATCGCGGCAAAGACTGCGTCACTCATGTCGGCTTCCTGTGAAATGGGTTCGCTCGCGGGCGGGGCCGAGTGCAGGGAGCAGTTGGCGCTCTTCGGCCACAATCTCGGGATGGCGTTCCAGATTGCGGACGACCTGCTCGACTACACCGGTTCCGAAGCCGTCACGGGGAAGCCTACGGGACAGGATCTTCGGGAGCACAAGGTTACTTTGCCGCTCGTGGGTGCGTTGGCGAGCGCCAGCGAGGCGGAGGAACTCGAGATTCGGACCTTGTTCACCCGGGTGGCTCCCTCGGACGACAAGATCGAGCAAGTCGTCGGAATCGTCACGGATCGGGGTGGACTCGAGTACGCCAGGAGCCGGGCCGAGGACTATGCCGATCTCGCGCGTGCGTCGCTGACGGACCTCCCTGAGAGTTCCGCGGTGGCTGCGCTGCACGACGCCGTGGCCTACGCGGTGGATCGCAGGCGATGAGAAACGTGTATGCTGGTTGACACTCGACGACGGGGTCTTATCCGTCTCACATGGACCATGGTGTTGGGCCTTATCCTTGGGGGGCTACTCACGAAACTTTCCGAGCTGTTCCTCCCAGAGAGCGCGGCGAGGGACTTTCTGGTGACAGCAGTGGATGCATCGATAGGTCCACTCTCGATCGACCTAGCGGTGGCGGCGTTCACGGTGGGCCCGATCTCCGTTACTGTGAACGTGTTGACACTGGTCGGGATCTTGATTGTTGCGCTGATCGTGCGCTCGTGGATCTGATCAGCGGACGATACCGGAAACACCTGAATGGACAATTTGAGCTACGAACCTTGTGGAGGATTTGAGAGATGGGCTTAGGCGGATTCGGAATGTGGGAGATGATCTTCATCTTTCTAGTGGTCCTGCTGCTTTTTGGAGCCAAGAAGCTTCCAGAGATTGGCTCGTCCCTCGGGAAGGGCATCCGGGAGTTCAAGAGCTCGGTGCGGGAGATCGAGCACGAGTTCAAAGCTCCCGACCGCCAGATTCACCGGTCGTCTCCACCTCCCCCTCCGGCGGATCAGGATGACGCGGACGGGGGAGACGGCGGAGACGGGGGAGACGGGGGAGACGGCGGAGACGGCGGAGACGAAGAGGATGATGGCGAACCGCGGAGCCTGAGCGACCAGGATTGAGGCCGGTGACACGGCGCCGACAGGATGGCGAAGGGGGCCGGGCCGCTATGCGGCCCGGCCCCTTTTCTTCCTGCCGGCGTGCTTCTGTGCTACAGCGTCGCCGATTCTAGAATACCGTCGGGAACTGGACGAGATCTTCATCCTGCGGCGCGAGCACCTCGGCCCGGCGGTCGACGATCCGCGCGGCTGCCCGTAGTGCAGCGACCCACATCTGGAGGCGCGTCTGCTGCTGGATACCCGCTTGCGTTTGCCGCTGCTGGATCGCTTGGCCGAGCCATGCCGCTGAGTCTGCTTCCGCGTAGCTCACCTGTTCGATGACGAACGCGTTGGCAGCCGTCGTGACGACCTCACTGATCTGGCCAGGCCGGAGTCCGAACGAAGCTCCGATGGCGGCATTCTGGCGTCCCAACCGGGGGACGAACTGATTGCGGGTGAACGGTGTCGGCTCCTCCATCTGGAGGCCGAGGTCTTCAGCGACCTCGGTGAAGTCTTCCCCGGCGGCGATGCGATCCAACATCGCCTGACCGTCCACCGTGGCCTGAACCATCTTTCGATCGAAGCGGAGCGTCGACTCGATCGCGGCTCGTGCGGTCTCCAGCGGCAGCACACCCTCGGGTGTAGTACTGATGAGCTCGAGCGTGTAGAAGGCCTGGTCGGTCTCGAATACCGGGCTCACATCCCCCGGCTCGCCTTCTAGGAAGACCCAGTCCGCTCCTTCGGAGATCTGCCCAGCCCCCCCCACGAACGGGAAGTTCTCGGCCAGGTCCACAGTGGTGATCTCGAGCCCAACGTTGGCGGCCGCCTCCTCCAGCGGCATCACCTCGCCCATGTCCTCGAGCGAGTCGGCCAGCATGAGCAACGCGATCTCGCTGTCGTCCGTGCGCTCGAAGGGGATCAACACATGGCGCGCCTGCACGCTGTCGGCACCCCAACGTTCCAGTACTTCGATGATGTGGTACCCGAATGCGGTACGTACCGGCTCCACGACCGTATTGAGCGGAACCGCGAAGACCGTGCTGTCGAATGCGCCGATCATCCGCCCCTGTGGGAAGACGCCGAGGTCTCCGCCGAGTACGGCTGAGCCTTCATCCGAGGACTCCCTCTCCGCAACCTCGGCGAAGTCGGCGCCGTCGAGGATCTCCTGGCGCACCCGAACAGCCGTCTCGCCGGCAGCGGCAGAGTCCGCCGCGGTAGGAGTCTTGCCGAGCACCACTACCTTGACTGAAGCTCTCGCGGGTACAGCGAATTCCTCTTGGTGGTCCTGATAGTACGCCTCTGTGTCCGCTTCGGAGATGTCGAAGTCGCTGTCCTCGTACCGCGTCGCCGGATCCAGCCCCACGAAGCGGACTTCGACCTGCTCGTTGTTATCGCGGAAGAGTTGCCATAGCTCCGCGTCCGAGAGGTAGATCCCGCTGGAGACCTGTCTGAGCAGCTTTCCGCGCGGGATCACGTCCCTGTAATACGCCTCGAGAAGCATGAGCTGCTCGGGCGGGAGCGAAGCGAGGAAGGTCTGATACCCGGTGATGTCGAATTGGCCCGTCTCCTCCGACGTGAATTGAGGCCGAAGATCGGCGGGGGGGCTCAGTTGAGCGGCCTGGATGATTTCCTGGTCCGTGACCCTTATGCCCCTACGGCGCAGCTCCTGGCCGATGAGAAGCTGGTTCACCACCTCGTCGAACGCCGCGTCTTCAATCTCTTTGTTCTGCTGAGTCGTGACAGGCTGTTCTTGAGATCGCTGGATCTGGTCGTACAGATTCCGGTACGCAGCCTGCCAGGCGTCGTACGTGACCGCATCCCCGTTGACCCGGCCGATGTCGCCGATTCCAAGGGCGCTCTGCCCCGTAATATCCATGCCCCACGTGAATACCATGAGACCGATGAACGCGAACGCCACCGCGATCATGATCGGCTTCGTCGCGTCCCGCATTTGACGCATCATAAACGGCGTCTCTCCTACGACCCACGCATGGGTTGAAAAGTGCTGGAAAATAGACCAATAGGATAACGGCTCGCCGACCCGCTCTCAACGGAGCGCCCCTGCCCAGACGACCGTATTCCGATACGTTGAACTCGCTCAGCGGTTCCCCTTTCGTTGACACTATTTCCAACGGCTCCATATCTTCGGGCGGCCCCTTGGCCCCTGACGAATCCCCCACCTATCCCGTTTTCGGAGTTGACGTGACCGAATCGCTCGAAGCGGAAATCCGGACACTACGCTCTTTGTTCTGGTCCAACCGTGACCCGGACGGCCGCGGCTTCGCGCCGCTTGCCGACGCGTATCGACGCGCCGGGGACGCCAAACAGGCGCTCGAGCTGCTCGGGGACGGCTTGGACAGGCATCCGAACTTTACGCCCGGGCACGTCGTCGCGGCCCGGCTGTACGTGGAGCAGGGGCTCTTCACCGAGGCGGAGATTGCGGCTCGCCGGGTACTCGATCTCGATCCCGAGAACGTAGACGCCCTGCGGTCGTTGGTCCGGGTGCTCGACGAAAGCGGGGAGACTGTAGAAGCCGCCAAGGTGAGGGAGCAGATAGCGACTCTCGCCCTCGAGCCGCTCGAGGATGAGACGCCTGCGGACGCCTCAGCCGAGGCGCTGGCTACGTCCGAGCCGGAAGAGGAAACGGAGATAGCGTCGGAGCCGGAAGTCCAAGAACACGTGGACGAGTTCGATCCATTCGTGCTCAGCGAGGTCCTGGTCGAGGAGGAAGACGCCGTTGACCTAGGGGCGCTGGCGCCGGACGAGCCCGTCCCCGCTGAGGAGAGCCTGCCTGATTTCGGCACGGCACCGGACGAGCCGGCCGCCGTCGAGGAAGCGGAGGTGATGGACTTCGGCGCGCTGGCGCCTGACGAGCCGGAGGCGGTCGAAGAGGAGGTCCTGGACTTCGACGCCCTGGCGCCGGACGAGCCCGTCCCCGCTGAGGAGATCCAGACGCGCACGATGGCCGACTTGTACGTCGCCCAGGGCCTCATCGGTCGGGCGATCGAGATGTATGAGCACCTGGTCGAAGCCGCCCCCGATGACGCGGCGTTACGCGCGCGCCTCGAGGAGCTGAGGGCCGGAGACACAGGGCCCGCAGAAGGCGGCGAAGACGACGATGGAGAGGTCGAGACGCTAGCTCGCGACCTCGCTGCCAGCGGCGATGCCGAGGATGATGTCGATACGCCCTTTGCCTGGGCCGAAGAGCTCAGCGAGCCGGAGACCGAGCCGGTCGACGGCCCGTCCATCGGGCAGTTCTTTGACGACCTGTTGAACTACCGTCACTCATCGGAGGAGGAGGGCTTGTGAAGATTGCAGTGGTGCACGGTCCTAACCTCAGACTGCTCGGTCGACGGGAGCCGGAGGTCTATGGCACCGACACGCTGGACGACGTGAACCGCAAGCTGGCCGAGGTTGCGAACGAGCTAGGTGTCGAACTGGAGACCTTCCAGTCCAACCACGAAGGAGAGCTGCTCGACTTCATCGAGGACGCCGCCTCTCGCGTCGAGGGTTTTTTGATCAACCCGGGCGCGTACACTCATACTTCGATCGCCCTGCGCGATGCGCTCACAGGTGTGGAACTCCCGTTCGTCGAGGTCCACCTTTCCAATACCGCAGGTCGGGAGGACTTCCGGCGGCACTCCTACCTGGCACCGGTAGCGTCCGGTGTGGTTCTTGGCTTCGGTGTCCAGAGCTATCTTCTTGGGCTTCGGGGCCTAGTGGCACGCACGCGTGGCTAGCCCGTCCTAACGCACACTGTTTTCACGGCACGAGGTTCCATGGCAAGCACCGCGGATTTCCGCAACGGAATGGTTCTCGAGATCGATGGAGATCTCTGGGCGATTGCGTACTTCCAGCATGTGAAGCCAGGGAAGGGCGGCGCATTCGTGCGCACCAAGCTCAAAAACGTGCTCTCGGGCGCTGTCGTCGAGAGGACGTATCGCGCCGGAGAGAAGGTCAATGACGTTCGACTCGAGCGGCGGCCCGTGAACTACAGCTACATGGACGGTGACCTCTACTACTTCATGGACGCCAACACCTACGACATGATCCCGATTGCTGGCGATCTGCTCGGCGCGGATCAGCTCAAATACCTCAAGGAGAACATGGCGTGCGAGGGGCTCGTGCACGATGACACGGTCATCAGCGTCGAGCTCCCGAACTTCGTGGAGCTCGTTGTGACAAAGACTGATCCGGGGTTCAAGGGTGACACGGCCCAAGGGGCCACCAAGCCCGCTGTGCTCGAGACCGGCGCCGAGATCCAGGTTCCGCTTTTCGTCGAAGAAGGCGATGTGCTGAGAATTGATCGCCGTGATGACAAGTACATGTCGAGAGTAAACGCATGATGGATCTCGATTTCCTAGAGCGACTGATCAAAGCGCTCGACGAAAGCAGCGTCGATTCGCTTGAGATCGAGCGGGGTGGTACTCGGGTGAGCTTGGCCAAGACACCTCGGCAGACGACGATGGTTGCGCCCCAGGCCCCGCTTCAGCCGATGGCAGCGGCCCCGCCAACGTCGCCGGACGCTTCCGCCGAGGGCGCGGCTCCCGCGGCGGCGCCTCCACACGTCTCGAGCAACCTTGTCGACATCGAATCGCCCATGGTGGGCACGTTTTATCGGGGACCGGCGCCGGATGCTCCGCCCTACATCGACACCGGTACCGATGTGGCTCTCGGTGACACGCTGTGCATCATCGAAGCGATGAAGCTCATGAACGAGTTCGAGTGCGAGGTGAGAGGGACCATCGTCGAGATCTGCGTCGAGAACGCGCAGCCCGTAGAGTATGGGCAGGTGCTGTTCCGCGTCGACCCGGCCTGAGCGCGGCTCCCAGGGCTGCTTAGTGTTCAAAAAAGTCCTCATCGCCAATCGTGGCGAAATCGCCCTCCGTATCATTCGCGCGTGTCATGAGTTGGGCGTCCAGGCTGTCGCCGTTTACTCCGAAGCCGATCGGGAATCGCTTCACGTTCGCTTCGCGGACGAAGACGTGTGCATCGGCAAAGCGCCCGCCAGTGACAGCTATCTCAACATCCCGCGCATCATTGCGGCGGCCGAAGTTACGGGCTCGGAGGCGATTCACCCTGGTTACGGCTTCCTCGCGGAGAACGCCGAATTCAGCGAGATCTGTGCGCGCTCCCATCTGACGTTCATCGGCCCCACGCCGGACCAGATCAGCTTGATGGGCGACAAGGCTACGGCGCGCAAGACGATGATGGCGAGCGATGTGCCCACCGTTCCGGGCTCGGACGGCGTGATAGACGACCCGGCGCAGGCCAAGGCCCTCGCCGAAGAGATCGGCTTCCCGATCATGATCAAGGCCTCGAAGGGCGGTGGTGGCAAAGGCATGCGCATTGCCCAGAATGCGGAGACTTTTGAGAAGCAGCTGCTCGCGGCGCAGAGCGAAGCGGAGGCCAGCTTCGGCGATTCGGCTGTATACCTGGAGCGTTGCATCCTGCGGCCGCGCCACGTGGAGTTCCAGGTCTTTGGCGACGCGCTCGGCAAGCTCGTCCATCTCGGAGAGCGCGAGTGCTCGGTACAGCGCCGCCACCAAAAGCTGTTGGAGGAAGCACCGTCTCCGGCGTTGACGCCCGAACTACGCGCACAGATGGGCGAGGCGGCGGTGCGCGCGGCGAAGGCCATCGACTACGTGGGCGCAGGCACGGTCGAATTCCTGCTCGATCAGGACGGCTCGTTCTTCTTCATGGAGATGAACACTCGGATCCAGGTCGAGCACCCTGTCACCGAGGTCACGACCGGCTTCGACCTCGTGCGGGAGCAGATCCGCGTCGCGGCGGGAGAGCCCTTGTCGTTCCCAATGATGAGCGGCAACGGCTTCCAACACCGCGGCCACGCGATCGAGTTCCGGATCAACGCCGAGGATCCCGAGCGTAATTTCGCCCCGGCGCCGGGTACGATTCAGACGTTCCATCCGCCTGGCGGACCCGGTGTTCGGCTCGATACGCATGTATATGCGGGGTACAAAGTGCCGCCGCATTATGACTCGTTGATCGCCAAGCTGATCGTGAGTGCCGCGACACGCGCGGAAACGATTGTCCGGGCCAGGCACGTGTTGGATCACTTCACCATCGAAGGAATTCCTACCACTCTGCCCTTTCTCCGCCGAATCGTCGACGATGATGCCTTCGTAAGGGGTGACGTCGATACAGGGTTTGTGGAACGCATGATGTCCGAGGACCAAGCCGACGCATGAAAGTCGATGTCTACTTCACGCGCGCCGAGGTCGATGCGGCGGCTCTAGGAGAGTCCACGGTAGTAGTGATCGACGTCCTGCGGGCCACGACCACGATCGTCGAGGCGTTAGCGAACGGGGCAGTCGACGTCTACCCTACCAGCTCCGCCGCGGACGCTGCGCAGCTCGCTGCGTCATTGGGGCGAGAGGACACGCTCCTGTGCGGCGAGCGCAAGGGTGTGAAAGTGGATGGCTTCGACCTGGGGAATTCACCGGCCGAGTTCACCGCGGAGGTCGTCGATGGCAAGAAGCTCGTGATGAGCACGACCAACGGCACGCGTGCGTTTTCCTCTGCGTCGGAGGCGTGCCGTGTGCTCGTGTGTGCCTTCACCAACCTCGGAGCGGTGGCCGCTGCCGTGTCAGCCGACGAGACTTTGGTTGTGCTCTGCGCTGGACAAGGGGACCGCTTCTCGATCGACGATGCGTTGTGTGCCGGGCACCTGGTCCGGCGAGTCGTGGAGACCGGAACCAACACCTTCGAGCTCAATGACGCCGCCCGCGCGGCGCGTGCGTTGGCGGAAGAGTTGAACCCGGACAGGGCCTTCTTGGAAGACATCAGCGCGGGCCGTGCTCTCGCCGAAATCGGGCTGGCTGGGGACTTCGAGATTTGCGGAGAAGTCGACCGACACGACATCGTGCCCATGATGCATAATCAGGCTATCACCGTGGCGGGAGCTTGATAACGCCGACATGCTGACTCGGGAGCAGAAACAGGAGATCGTCGCGGTGGGGCTCCTGGCCCTTGCACTGTTCGTCCTCTTGTCTTTGGTGCCCGTGGCGATTGTAGGCGAGCGCTCCGGGGAGTGGTTCCCCTCAGGCAACATCGTGGGAACGGCCGGCGCTACGGCCGGCGCGCTCCTGAAGGCGTTCTTGGGCGTGTCGGCGTTCATCGTGCCGGGACTCCTGACGTTCGGTGGTCTCCGGGTCGGTGGTTGGCTCTCGCGGGATTGGACGTCCAAGCTCTCTGTATTCGCGGCCGGCCTGCTCTTGATCGGCCCCGTCGCGACGTGGGTGCTGCTGGATGGCCTGGATAACGCCGCCGGTTGGCTTGGCGCTGTGCTCGGAAGCCCGATGGTTGATTTCATTGGGTTTGTCGGCACCTTGCTGGTGCTTGGCGCCGCGGTCGTCGCTCTCTCGGTTGGGACGCTTGGCTGGAACCCTTTGGGCTCGGTCGGCCGGGGCGTGGTTGTGGGAGGCGAAGCCGCGGGACGCACCGCTAGAGTACTTGCAGACAAGGGCAAGGAGCTCGCCGAAGCGCGGGCCCAAGCAGTCGCAGAGCGAGCGGAAGAGGCCGCGGAGGTGGAAAGGGCCGCGCAGGTGGCGGGGCCAGTACCGGGCCTGGAACCGGAATGGATGGAATCGCCAGAGGGGGCGGACGAGCTCGAGACGGAGGTGTCGGAGGCCGACGAGCCACAGCCCGACGAGACGGAAGCCGACGAGCCCGATCCGGAGGAGCTCGATCCGGATGGGTCCGATTTAGGCGAGCCCGAACCGGACGAGTCCGATCTGGGGGAGTCCGAGCCGGATGACCCTGAGGCGGGCGGCGAGGCAGACATTGCGGCTGAACCCTCGCCGATGTCCGGGGACGACGGGGCCGATGAGCTGGAGGAAGACGCGGACGGGTGGGATGAAGGCATCGAGTCCGAAGACGGCTTGCAGCTCTCAGACCCGAACGCAGAGTCTGAAATCGAGCACGAGGTCCCGCCCATGGATCTGCTCTCGCAGCCCGATGCGCGGGATGACTCCAGCATGGACCGGCAGCTGGACGAGCTCGGCCGCGTCCTGATCGACAAGCTGAAAACGTTCAACGTGGAGTGCACGCTCGGCGAGCGAACCACGGGACCCATGGTCACGCAATTCGAGGTCGTGCCATCGGCCGGTGTGAAGGTGAATCGCATTGCCAATCTGGACGCGGATCTCGCGCTTGCCATGAAGGCCAAAAGCATCCGCATCGTCGCGCCTATCCCAGGCCGGGGCGCTGTCGGTGTCGAAATACCCAACCCGCAGCCCGAGATCGTCAATCTGCGCCACATCCTCGAGTCTCCGGAGTTCAAGAACGCGAAGGGAGACCTGCCTCTGGCGTTGGGGAAGGACCTGAATGGCCGGCCCTATGTCGCCAATCTCGAGAAGATGCCGCACGTGCTCATCGCGGGCGCGACCGGCGCCGGCAAGTCGGTGTGCCTCAACACCATCGTCACGAGTCTCGTGTACCGGCACACACCGGAGACGCTGCGGCTGCTGATGATCGACCCGAAAATGGTCGAGCTCTCGGTCTACTCGCGACTCCCGCACCTCAGGCACAATGTCGTCACCGACCCACGCGATGCCGCCGGGGTACTGAAATGGGCGGTGGTCGAGATGGAACGTCGATACAGGCTGTTCAAGGCCAACTATGTGCGTTCCATCGGCGAGTTCAACAGGAAGGTTCGGGACGGATCCGTCGTGAGGCGTTTCGAGCCGAAGGGCCCGGAGGGCGATGAGAACCGCTGGATCTACGACGACGGAGTGCTTCCCTTCATCGTTGTGGTCGTGGATGAGCTCGCGGATCTCATGATGACCGTTCAGAGCGAGGTCGAGAAGCCGCTCACTCAGCTCGCCCAGAAGGCGCGCGCGATCGGCATCCACCTCGTCGTCGCCACCCAGCGTCCGTCCGTGAACATCATCACCGGTCTCATCAAGGCGAATTTCCCGACACGCATCGCGTTTCGGGTTGCGTCCAAGACGGACTCACGCACGATCCTCGACATGAACGGAGCCGACGCGTTGCTCGGTAACGGAGACATGCTCTTTCTGCCTCCGGGCGAGAGCGATCCGGTCCGAATCCAAGGCGCCTACTTGTCGACCGAGGACACCGAGAGGCTCATGGGTTGGTACACGGAGCTCATCGAGCGTCATCAGGATGAGGGCGAGATCCCGAACACCACCCTCGAGACGGACATCTTGGAAGAGCTGCGCGGTCAGGAGCTCGAGGATGCCGCGATCGTCGCTGAGGAAATCGCGGGAGATTGGGACGAGCTTTTCCAGGCGTCGGCTGAGGCATGCATCCAGAACGGAACCGGCTCCACGTCACTCTTGCAACGGCGGTTGAGTATCGGGTACGGCAGAGCCGCCCGCATTGTCGATCAGCTCTTCGATGCAGGTGTCATCGGAGATTCGGATGGCTCGAAGGGACGCGAGGTACTCATGTCGATGGACGAGCTCGAAACGTTCATGCGCGGGGGCGGTGTTTGATGCCCGGTAGGTGGGTCGCCGCGATGACCATGTCGATCATCGGTGTGGTGCCACAGGTGGCGCGCTCACAGACGGTGGATGCGCTTTCCTTGCTCGAAGCGACCGCCGCGAACTACGAGCACGTGAACCAGTTCTGTGCGGATTTTACACAGGTTCTGTCGGTGCCGTTGCTCGGTGACGAGCGGACGGGTACCGGGCAGATGTGCCAGGCACGCCCTAACAAGTTCGCCATGCGGTTTTCCGACCCTGAAGGTGACCTCGTGGTCGTCGATGGCGAGTGGGTCTGGCTCTACTACCCTAGCCTGGACCCGAACCAAGTCATCCGATTCGCGATGGCTGAGGCCTCAGGCGCCTACGACCTCCACAAGGAATTCCTGGAAGACCCGGCCACCAAGTACGAGGTCACCTACGAGGCGCTCGGTGACGTTGCCGGACGTCAGGCGCACCGTCTGCGACTGATCCCGCGTGCGCGGTCCTCGTATGAGGCGGCGGTGATCTGGATCGACCACCAGGACTCCGTGCTCCGTCAGGTCCGCATCGAGGACGAGAACGGGACGGTGCGCACCATCACACTCGAGCGGGTTGATCTCGACCCCGTCACCTTGGACGAAGGCTGGTTCACCTTCACGCCGCCGCCCGGCGCTCAGGTCATTTCCAGATGAGGACGCGCGACCTTCCGGTCTTTCCGCTCACGCCTGACCCGGTGCGGCCTGATGTTTCGCCGGACGTCGCGCCCGTACGTCACGAGTTCGCCGCCGCCGGATCGGCTGATGGGCCCCGCATCGCACTGCTCACGCTGGGTTGCGACAAGAACACTGTCGACTCGGAGCGCATGATGGCGGCACTGCTCGGCTACGGAGCCCACGTGTCTACCGACCTCGAACGTGCGGACGTCGTGATCGTGAACACGTGCGGCTTCATCCAGGAAGCCAAAGAGCAGTCGATTGAGACGATTCTGGAGGCGTACGACCTGAAAGAGCGTGGAAAGCTGAAAGCCGTGGTCGCCGTCGGATGCCTCGTCCAGCGCTACAAGCAGGATCTTCAAGAGGAGATTCCTGAAGTCGACCTCTTCATGGGGCTCACTGAGCTCAAGGGGCTGGTGCCCGAGCTACGCTCGCGAGGACTGCTGCCCGAGTCCGAGACGGTGCCCATCATGGAGCGCCCGTTGCGCGTGCTTTCCACGGAAACTCCGCACACGTCCTACCTCAAGATCAGCGAGGGGTGCGATCACACATGCGCGTTCTGCGCGATTCCGCTCATGAGGGGACTTCACAGATCGCAGCCAGTGGAAGAGCTGGTGCGTGAAGCTGCCGGCCTCGGCGCTCAGGGCGTGAAGGAGATCAACATCGTCTCGCAGGACACGACCTGGTACGGGCGAGACGCACGCCGCCGCGACCGAGAAGCCCCGTTGTTGCCTGAGTTGCTACGCGCACTCATCGATGGCACCGATGTGGCTTGGTGCCGCCTCTTCTACATGTATCCGTCCGGGATCACACCCGAGATGGTCGAGCTGATCGCAAGCGAGGCACGGATCGTGCCGTACCTCGATATGCCGATTCAGCACGGGAGCGATCACATGCTTCAGCTCATGCGCAGGCCCGAACGCCAGGAGACCATTCGGGAGCGCGTGGGCTGGTTGCGCGATGCGATTCCGGGGCTGACGCTGCGTACGACCGTGATCGTGGGGTTCCCTGGTGAACAGGACGACGACTTCAGAGAGATGCTCGACTTGCTGGAAGAGATCCGATTCGATCGTGTAGGCGCCTTCACCTATTCCGTGGAGGAGGGGACGCGCGCCGCCGACATGGCCGGGCAACTGGAACAGGCCGTGATGAACGAGCGGCTCGAGGAACTGATGGAGGTTCAGCGCGACATCAGCTTCGAAAAGAACTTGGACCTCATCGGTCAGCGCACCACCGCGCTCGTCGACAACTTGCTCGACGGCGACGAGGACTTCGTCGCGGTTGCGCGTACGGTCGCTCAGGCGCACGAGGTCGATGGCGTCACAAACCTGATTGGGCCTGAAGGTACGGCTGGGATCGAGCCGGGCAGCATGATCGAGGTCGAGATCGTGGACGCACTCGACTACGACTTGGTGGCGAAGACACGGACCGGGTGACGAGGAGGGAGGGAGATGCGGTTTAGCACGTGCGTGATCGTTGCTGCGGTGCTGGGGCTTGCCGCTGGGCCGAGCGAGGCCACGGGCCAAGATCTCGCCGACTTCGACTACGAGAACCTGTCTTTGCGCGGCTTCGGCTTCGAGTGGGGCTATTCGTACCCGTCCCGCGTGGAGCGCACGGAGAGCTACGGATTGCGTATCGACCTCGGATACCTTGGGCCCGGGCTCAGGATCGTGCCCAGCGTCACGTATTGGAAGGCCCCGTTTCAAGCGGTCGAGATCGAAGAGCTGGAGGAGCAGGTCGCGAGCCTCGTTCAAGCTCAGTCCGGTGGTCCCGCACCCACTGTCGACTTGGGGACCATCGAGTGGAGCGATGTGGCGGTTGCCGTCGATGCTCAAGTGATGTGGTCGATCCCGTTCAACTTCCTATCGTTTGTGGGCCTCGGTGTTGGCGTGCATGTGATGAACGGTAGTGGCGTCGCGATCAACGGCACCTTTATCGAGGACCTCCTGGATTCAGTGACCGCGGGCTTCAACCTCCATGCTGGCCTGGAGTATCCGGTGAGCGACCGATTCCGGCTCAACGGGCAAGGACGCCACGAAGTACTCGGAGATCTCCAGTACTTCCAGATGAGGTTCGGAGCTCAGATCATGATCGGTGCCAACGCGCCCGGAGAGGTACGCAACTAGTGACGGACGACACTGCGCCTATCCGCTTGGCGGTGATCGGGACGGGGGCGATCAGTCAGGTCGTGCACGTGCCGATCCTCGCGGAGCGGAAGGACGTCGAGCTCGTGGCGCTGGCCGATGCCGACGCCGCGAAGGCGGACACGATTGCGCACCGCTTTAACATTGCCGAAGTGATCGAGCCGAAAGAGGCGCTTACACGCGACGACCTCGACGCCGTCGTCCTTTGCACGCCGAACAACACGCACGAGGAGATGGCGCTCGAGGCGCTCGGCGCGGGCAAGCACGTGTTGGTCGAGCGCCCGATCGCGACGTCGGCCGCGGGAGCTGCCCGGGTAATCGAGGCGGCGAAGACGGCCGGTGTCTACCTGGCGGTAGGGCATCCGCACCGGTTCCGTCCGGAGGTCGCCGCGCTACGGAGCTTCGTGGCCGGCGGTGAGCTTGGCGAGCTGTACGCGGTGCGCGGAAGTTGGCTTACGCGCCAAGTGCCGCTCTTGCGCGCGACGTGGCGTCAGAGCAAGGCCGCGTCCGGCGGCGGCGTGATGATGGACCTGGGCGTACCAGCGCTGGACCTGTGCCTTTGGATTGTCGGTTTTCCCAACATTCGAAGCGTCTCTTGCGTTGTACACAAGGGCGAATACGAGGTCGAGGACGCGGCCACTCTGATGTTCGAGAGCGAAGACGGCATCGTCTTCTCCATGGAGGTCAGCAACCGGCTCTTCGCTGGTGAGGATCGGTACTACACGCGGGTCATGGGCACTGAGGGTTCAGGCTCGTTCCCGCCGCTGGAGATCCACAAGCAGCTTGGTGGCCGCCCGCTCGAGGTTACCCCTCGGCAGCCGCGGCCGCGCGGGGGCGAGAACCCCTACACCAACGCGTATCGACGACTGCTCGACCAGTTCGTGCGCGGCGTCGCTGGACGTCACGAAATCGAGCTTCCTGAGGAGCAGGTGGCGCTCATGCGCTTGATCGAGGCTGCCTATGAATCCGCTGAAGGTGGCCGAGCGGTAGCCTTGTAATGGGTGCCGGTGCGCCGGCCTCCACTCGCGGCGGCTGGTTCGCCGGCTTGAAGATCCTGCTGTGGCCGAGGCCGGGCGAACGACTGCTTCCGGCGGTCTCCGCGGTCCTGCTCGCAGCCTCGTTCCCGCCCCTGCACCCGCTCATCCTCCCGTTTGTCGGATTGGTGCCGATGGCGGTATGGGTTCAGGGCCTCCCCTCGGGCAGCGAAGGACGTCGCGCGGTGGTCCGTGGTGCGACGGTGTTCGGTGCCGTGTACTTCGGGATCCTCTTTTATTGGATTCTGGTCGCGCTGATATGGTTCTCGAAGCTCGCGATCCTCGCGTTCCTCGGTTCATGGCTCGCGCTGACCGGAGTAGGGGTGCTCTTCGCTTGGATGCTGCACCGCGCGGTGCACGAGGTCCGGGTCCCACTCTGGCTTGCGCTCCCAGTCACGTGGACCGCCGCCGAGTGGTTCCGTGCCCATCTGCCGGACACGTTGGCATTCCCGTGGCTCGGTTTGGGGTCGTCGCTTTCGGGCTTCCCAGAGCTCATCGGTGTCGCCGAAATCATCGGGGCGCGCGGACTGACGTTCTGGCTCGCGCTGGTGAACGGGCTCATTGCCAGCCTCGTTCTCAGCGTGCGAGTAGGCCGCGGCTGGCGCCGGCAGGGATCGATCGTCGCAGTCGTTGTAGTGCTGCCCGTGGCGTGGAGCGTTTGGCGAGCCAACACGCTGGAGATGAGGCCGCTCGGTCGGGTCGCGGTCGTGCAGCCGAATATTCCGGAGCACATCAAACTCGACGAGAGCGTCGGGCTGGATAGCACCTTCGTTTCTCTCGACCGCCTGATGCCGAGGCTCTCGCCCGGCTCGGTTGGCCTGGTCGTGATGCCCGAAGTCACGTTTCCCACCTACCTGAGGCACGCGGATGCTGCCGATGTGGTCACACGCGTTCAGGGATACAGCCGCGAGGTCGGTGCCCCGGTCCTCG
>Ga0066376_10002194_pt1 | contig 18348 bp, 18 predicted proteins | sample Knorr_S15_td_Bot_FD_77009 | JGI IMG/M metagenome (GOLD analysis project Ga0066376, IMG submission 77009) | Marine microbial communities from Southern Atlantic Ocean transect - Knorr_S15_td_Bottom_ad_5009_LV_A | ecosystem: Environmental > Aquatic > Marine > Oceanic | place: Southern Atlantic... | reverse complement strand
CGTCGTTGTTGTTCATGAAAACCGGGGGCTCAATCCCTATATCGCTGACGTCGCCCGCCGGGTAGCGGCGGCTGGGTTCACGGCTTTGGCACCGGATGGACTGACGCCACTTGGCGGCTATCCAGGAACAGATTCGGAAGGCAAGAAAATGCAGCGCACCCTTAACAAAGGTAAGTTGTTGCAAGAATTTTTTGCGGCCTATGAGCATCTCAAAGCAGACGGTAACTCCAACGGTAAAGTTGGCGTTGTCGGGTTCTGTTACGGCGGCGGCGTTTCAAACGCGATGGCTGTAAAATATCCTGATCTAGCGGCTGCAGCACCTTATTATGGCCGCCAGCCGAAAGCTGCTGATGTGCCAAAAATTCAAGCGCCTCTCCTACTGCATTATGGCGCGCTTGATAAGCGGATTGGTAAAGGCTGGCCAGCATTTGAAGCCGCCTTGAAAGCCAACAACAAAAAATATACAGCGCATATCTACGCCGATGCCAACCATGGTTTCCACAATGACACCACACCGCGCCACAAAAAAGATGCAGCTGAGCTCTCTTGGACACGCACCATTGATTTGTTCAAGGCGACATTGTCTTAAGAATATAATCGGGAACATGTAATCGAAAGGCCGCTCAACAATTTGGGCGGCCTTTTTTTGTCTGGCTCTCAAACGGATTAGCTGAGCCGGCGAGAATATCCAATGCCTTCTCGGTGAAGGGCTTGAGCTCTTCGATTTATCGAAAATTCTGACCATTTACGATTTTTCAAAATCTAATTCAATCTGGCGACAATCGCCTCGAAGTCTTCCAGTTTATCGGTTCGGCCAATGGCTGCCAATGTGGGAGCGCTTTTCATCATGCGTGCGGCCAAGCGTTTGATGGCAGCGGCATCGACGTTTTCGATATTCTCGATGACCTCCTCGATTGGCACGATGCGGTCAAAAATCTGCAATTGCCGGGCAACTTGTTCGCTGCGGGAAGCTGTGCTCTCAAGCGTCATCAAGGTTGATGCTTTAAGTTGAGCTCGGGCGCGGGAAAGTTCCTCTTCGCCGACATGATCGATTAATTTATGAACTTCGTCACAAATTACCGGCATGAGTTCAACGACTTCGTCGCGCCCGGTTCCAGCGTAGACACCAAAAATGCCGCCGTCTTCGAAACTGGAAGCAAAGCTGTAGATGCTGTAGACAAGGCCGCGCTTTTCGCGGACTTCCTGGAATAATCTGGATGACATACCGCCGCCCAAAAGCGTCGAGAGCACCGACATCGGATAATAGTCCGGGTCGTTATAGGAAACGCCTTCCAGTCCGATCACAACATGAACTTGCTCTAATTCGCGGGCTTCCCGGTATTCACCACCCCGATAGACAACGGGCTCATCCGTGCTCACGCCATGTTCTGGCAAATCGCAAAACGCCGCTTCGGCGAGTTTTACGAATGTATCGTGATCAACATTGCCGGCAGCGGCAACAACGATCTTTGAGGCTGAATATTGGCCTTTCATATATTCGAGCACGGCTTCGCGCGGCAGGCTTTCAATCAGCTTGGCCTCGCCCAAGACCGGCCTGCCGATGGCCTGATCCGGAAAGGCGGTTTCTTGAAAATGGTCGAAGATAATATCGTCCGGAGTATCATGAGATTGGTGGATTTCCTGGATGACAACAGCGCGCTCGCGCTCCAGTTCTTCCGGCTCCATCGTTGCGTGTTGGAGGATGTCTGAAATTATATCAACCGCGAGCGGGACATCTTCTTTCAAAACTTTGGCAAAATAGGCGGTGTTTTCGCGGCTGGTATAGGCGTTTAGATGTCCTCCAACGGCTTCAATTTCCTCGGCTATGGCGAGGGCGGAGCGGCGGTGCGTGCCTTTGAAGGCTAAATGCTCAAGTAAATGCGAGATGCCGTTGATTTCTGGTTGTTCATGACGTGTACCAACCGCCACCCAAGCGCCGATAGAGGCGGTCTCAACTGTACTCATAGGGTCGGTAGCTACCCGAAGGCCATTGGCAAGTGTGGTCACTTGAGCGCTCATGCAGCTTTTCTCTCTTCTAGTTTTTGCTCTATGAAACGCCGCATTTGGTCGAGGTCATTCGGCATTTCGTCAACACGCTCTTCGCGTTCAAAAAGATTGGCGAGCGGCGCAGGGAGCTCGGGGTGAATGCCGGTTGCCTCTTCAACGGCGGTCGGGAATTTCGCCGGATGCGCCGTTGCCAAGGCTATTTTTATAGTATCTGGCGCTACATCGCATTGCTGTCCGGCAATTACGCCAATAGCGCTATGCGGATCGAGCAGTTCGCCGGTCGCATCATAAATATTTTTAATGCCTGACTTGGTTTCTTCATTGCTGACGCGGTAGCCTTCAAACTGTTCTTGCATGGCCTGCCAGCGACCTTGACCAAACTCGACGGATTTATGGTTGCGAAACTCCTCCAGCGCTTTGGCGACAGCTTTGCCGTCACGGTCATAATGATCAAACAGCAAGCGCTCGAAATTAGAGGATATTTGAATATCCATGCTTGGGCTTAGCGTCGGGACGACGGGCGCCATCTTCATCCTGCCGGTATCGAAGAACCGGGTGAGAATGTCATTTTCATTTGATCCAACGACAAATTTTTCAATAGACAGCCCCATCTGCTTGGCGGCGTAGCCTGCATAGACATTGCCGAAATTACCCGTCGGAACGGCATAGACAAATTTGCGGTCTGGTGCTCCCAGTGAAATTGCCGTCCAGAAGTAGTAAACAATTTGCGCCATAATACGCGCCCAATTGATCGAGTTCACGGCGGAGAGATTATGCGCATCCCGAAAATCTGAATCACCGAACAGGTTTTTCACCATATCCTGACAATCATCGAACGTGCCATCCAAAGCAATGTTATGGACATTACCAGAGTGAACGGTTGTCATTTGACGACGCTGCACATCCGACACTCGGCCTTTTGGGTGAATAATAAAAATCTCAATAGCATCCCGGTCCCGGCAGGATTCAATAGCTGCTGATCCGGTATCGCCCGAGGTCGCGCCAACGATGGTGGCACGCTCTCCGCGCTTTTTTAAGACATAATCAAACAGCCTGCCGACCAATTGTAGCGGGTAATCTTTGAACGCCAGCGTCGGCCCATGAAATAATTCCGCAATCCACATATTGGTGCCAATTTGTTTGATCGGTGCGATTGCTGGGTCGTCGAATTGGGTGTAGGAATCTTCGACCATTGCCTGAAAATCAGTCTCGGGTATGGCGCCGCCTAAGAACGGCATCATAATTTTAACCGCGAGTTCCTGATAGCTGAGGCCGCGAAAACTCCGAATTTGGTTTTCGGAAAATTGCGGCCAGGATTCCGGCACATAGAGACCGCCATCGCGGGCCAAACCTGCCAGCAACACGTCTTCAAATTCTAGATCGGGAGCACCGGACCGGGTGCTGATATATTTCACCGCACATTCTCCAACTCAAATTCTGGCGTACATTATCCTTTGGGACCAACAGTCGCAAGCCAAGCCTGTCAGATGTGGGGAGCCGAATTAATTCAAATAGCGGGTCTGTAGATGCTGCTTGAAAATTTCACCATTGAGAGCCTGGCCAGTTGCTCGCTCAATCAATTCAGGAGTCTGGTAAAGTGAGCCAAGACCATGGATGTTTTTTGCCAGCCAAGCATAAAGCGGTGCAAAGTCACCTTCGGCGATCGCGGGTAGAATATTAGAATCCGCCGTTGTTGCAGCGTCAAAAAACTGCGCCGCTGTCATGGCACCCAAGCTATAGCTCGGGAAATAGCCCCAAGCGCCGTCGAACCAATGAATATCCTGCATGCAGCCAGTGGCATGATCCGGCGGCGTTAGTCCCAGCAATCGTTCCAGGCCCTCGTTCCAAACTTCCGGTAAATCATCCAAGGTCATGTCGTCACCGATAAGTGCGCGCTCAATATTGTAGCGTAGGATCACATGAGCGGGATAGGTCACCTCATCTGCATCGACGCGAATGAGCCCGGGTTTAACCGTGGTGTAAATCTTGTATAAATTGTCGACTTCCCATTCGGGCCCGTCTGACTTGAAGGCTGCCTTCATCAACGGCGCGGCGTAGGTAAGGAATTCTTTCGAACGACACGCCTGCATCTCAATGAGTAACGATTGGCTTTCGTGGACGTCCATGCCGCGGGCCTCACCGACCGGTTGGCGGCGCCATTTCTCGGGCAGGTTTTTTTCGTAAAGTGCATGACCGGTCTCATGGAGAATGCCCATCAGGCCCGAGGTAAAATCCTCTTCATCGTAGCGGGTTGTAATGCGGAGATCATCCGGCGTACCGCCTGAAAACGGATGGAGACTGATATCAAGGCGGCCTTGGCTGAAGTCAAATCCAAGTTTAGCCATTAATTGTTTGCCGAGCCTTTGTTGCTGATCTTGCGGAAACGGGCCTTTGGGCAAAAGCGGCTTGGGCGCGGCGGCTTGTTTCTCCAGCACGCTCTTTAAAAAATCAGGCAAGAAGGCTTCAATGCTGCTAAAAATCGGATCAACGATTTCCTGGCGAAGACCCGGTGTATACTCATCCATCAATGCATCATAGGACGAACATTTCAGCGCTTCCGATTTGGCCGTAGCCGATTCCTTGACGAGTTTTAGAACTTCGGCGAGGAGCGGCTTGATTGTCTCGTAATCTGACTCAGGTCGAGCAGATCGCCATTTTGTTTCGCAAGCCATGCTGGCTTTTGACAACGCCTCGACGAGATCGCTGGTCACAGCAGTCGCGTGCCTCCACATATGACGCATTTCCCGAAGATTGGCGGCTTGCCAGGCTCCGAGATCGTTGAGACCCTCCGCTTCGTCGAGTAAGTCCGAGGTTTCGCTATTTTCGAGAATTTCATGGCAGACGGTGCCAAGAGCAGCCAATTGTTCGCTGCGTGCCTCTGCACTTATGGCACCTTCAGGCATCATTGTCGAAGCGTCCCAATGCAGTACACCGGCGGCTTCTCGCAACGCAAGCAGACGCCCAAAACGCTTTTCTAGTTTTTCATATGAAGTCGAAGATGGTGCCATGAGGAATTTAGAGTAGCGCCTGAAGGCCTCGGTCTACCAGCAGAATAACGAAAATCAAAAACAGGTGCAGGATAGAGAACTTAAACATCGCGCGCGGCGCATCGAAGCCTTCGCTTTTCATGACAACGACAGCATGGCGGATAAACCAGAGGCCGAGCAATCCGATGACCACTCCAGCGGGCATGGAAATCATACCTGTGAAGGCAGGAGCAACCGTTAACGGCAACAGCAATATGGTGTAAATCAACATCTGCTTTTTTGTTTCCGCAACACCAGAGACAACCGGCATCATCGGCACGCCCGCTTTCTCATAATCACCGGAACGATAAAGTGCCAAAGCCCAGAAATGCGGCGGCGTCCACATGAATATAATGGCAAACAACAAAATTGAATTGAGCGCGACGTCGCCGGTGACGGCAGCCCAGCCTATCATCGGCGGCAGCGCGCCGGAGCCACCGCCAATAACAATGTTTTGCGGTGTGCGGCGTTTGAGCCAGACGGTGTAGATGAAGACGTAATACGCAATCGTGCCGGCGAGCAAAGCAGCTGATATTGCATTGACCCATGCGGCCATCGCGGCAACTGATAAAACCGATAGTATAATACCAAACCACAGCGCGTTGCCGGGGTTCATCCGGCCAGCTGGGATCGGCCTGTTCATCGTCCGCTCCATCTGGCTGTCGATATCGCGGTCATACCACATGTTGATGGCACCTGAGGCACCGGCGCCGATGCCAATGCAGGCAATCGCGATTAAGGCTGTCAGCCAGTCGATGGAACCAGGCGCCATAACAATGCCAACAATGCCAGTAAACAGTACCAATGACATGACGCGCGGTTTTAGCAGGATGGCATAATCAACAACGCGCGGATTAACCTCACCCGGAATTGGGCCGGTATCTTCTGCGCGATCATCGGTGACATCGTCTAAAACGGCTGGATCTGTAATCTGTTCTGCCATGCTGTCCGTACTATAACCAAAAAAAAATTAAATGAGAGCGTTTTCTTGGACTCTTTAAAAATTTTCAGAAGTGATTTCAGGTAACTTTCGAAGCAATGCTTTTAGAGCGATGAAAATAAAAATAACGCCGCCTATGATGGCTAAACCTCCGCCAAAATCTCTAATCCCTGCGGCTGCGACGGCTGCGGAACGATCCATATCAATGGCCGTACCCATTACTTTTCGAGCTGCCCCCATACCGCCCGCGATAAACATGCCGACGATAAATAAGAATTGGCCCAGGGCATACAGAATGATTTGGCTTGTGACAAGCTTTCCGGTGGGGATTGCCCGCCCAAGTTTGGGCAGAAAGACGGTATAAAACAGACCAACAAATGCGAGGTTAATGCCGCCGATGACGCCATGGTAGTGGGCCGGTGTGCGCGTATCTGTGCCGTCGACAAAAAATCCGAGCACACCGCCAGCAGCAAAAACAATAATCGATGCCCACAGGCTGAGCGTCGCCGGGTCTTGCCATTTGAAGGTTTTAAGCTGATTTCGAAGCACCGGTAAAAGCGCCGCCCCAAATATTAAGACAGCAGGTCCGAGGGCGTATTGCAAATTGGTGAAGGCTTGAGTTTGATCTTCATCCATCACAGTCCAGACCGCATAAAAGCTCAGTCCGGCCAAACTGGCGGCAATGAGCCAAATGTTTGCCCAGCGATGGGGCGCGTTATTTTTCGGCAAATTTCCAAGATACGACCACGCAACTAACAACAGCGCGACATTTAAAAACTGCAAAAGATGTCCACCGCCCCATGTCAGTCGTTCATTATAGTCGTGCGACAAAACGATCGCTGTTCCTTGGTTGCCCAACTGCCAAGCCGCAATCCAAAAGGCAATAACGGCGGCTAAATATAAAAAGGCTGCCGCATTTATAGGGTGATGTCCGGCTGACTTCCTAAAGCCGAACAAAATACCCAAGAACACACCAATCGCCAAAATATCCAATCCGGCGTAATAAAAGGGATCAATAATGATAGGAATGTAATTGTTTAGCGTTGGCTCTCCGCGGTCCAGTAGGGCAGGTATGAGCAGCAAAATAGTACCGACCCATGCGAGGGCGAGCCCAATTTTCTCAACAATAGAAACGCTGCGCTCGACGTTCAATTGCACAAGGCAGCCCATGACAGCCAAATACCAGACGGCAAAGGACAATATGACGTGCACGACGAGGCCTTTTTGGAAAAAGGCTGTCGGCCACGGTACGGCGTCTTCCATGCCCGGTACCCGTGAAAGCACCAAGAAAATGGCAAATACACCGGCGAGCGCGAGTGATATCACCGCGAGCAACGCCCAGCTCCGCAAAAGCGCTGCGCGTGAACCAGTCAGAATCTGGGAGGGTGATTCGAGCGCCATATGCGAGCCTATAAAAGTTGCGCTGTCGTAACAGGATAGATCTGATACAGCATTAGATAGACCAAAATGCCGGTAACAGAGACATACAACCAAATCGGCCAAGTCCAGCGGGCAATTTTTTTGTGGGCTGCGAATCGTTCTTTAAAAGCGCGTAAAACAGTAATCAAAACAAGCGGTACAATCGCCATCGCCAGCAAAACATGGCTGATCAGCAAAGTGTAATAAATTGGCCGAATGATACCTTCTCCCTGAAACTGGAAGATCGGCGCATAGAACCGCAAGGTGACATAGCCGACCAAAAAGACGCTGGAAACACAAAGCGCTGAAATCATGCACAAGCGGTGGGCGGCTTGATTGCCGGATTTGATGAATATGAAGCCACCTAATAACAAACAAGCGGCGATCGCATTTAAAACTGCATTTAAATGCGGCAAAAGGGCTACACTTAACATTTAAATTGAAACCTTACGTATTCGCTTAAAAATAGGCTGTTTTGATTATAATGCCGACATACATCGAAAGCGCAATGGCGCCTAATATGAAGGCGAATATCAATTTATTCTTTTTATTCATATTTATTGACCTATTTCGGTTATTCTACGTTTCGATGTGCCAACAAATGCACACAGATTTGTGATTGAAATTAGTGTGTCGCAGGAATTAGCGGGCGGTGTATCATTGCTACTCCCAAACGACAAGGGGATCGAGCTACTGAGAATTTTATTTATTTCGCTACTTGGGAATGATTATTAAAATAGTTTGGATTTCTGCGGAAAAATGACCATATTTTTAATCAAGATGGCTTTACCGATTTATTTTGATCGGGTATAGGAGGGGCCTTGTTAGGGGAATTTAAGTATCACTGAATATACAACTCGTTGAAATCTTCTTCCTGAGATAAGCGGACAATTTGTCCTAACGCTAACGAAATGAAGGCCCAGTTTGGCAATTTAAGTAATTTCGGGCCGAGAAATGGTACACAGGAATGGTGCCAAGGATTTTGTGACAAAGCCGTTTGAGCGTATCGAAGTTACTCATCGTATCCGCAACATGTTGGAAGTGCGAATGATGTACAACCGCCGGGGTTGGGAAAAAGAGATAGTCGAGGCGCAGGCGCGGGAACGAACTCAACAGCTTGCAGATACCCAGCTGGAATTCATCCACCAACTTGGCCGGGCAGGCGAGTACCGCGATAACGAAACCGGTATGCATGTCTTGCGCATGAGCAAGAGTTGCCAGGCACTGGCACTGGCTCTCGGTTATAGCGAAGAATTTGGGGAGCTTATTTTACGTGCAAGCCCGATGCATGATGTTGGCAAAATTGGCATACCTGACCGCATTCTATTGAAGCCGGGTAAGTTGGATGCGGATGAATGGGAAATTATGAAAACCCATGTTGAGATCGGCGCTGAAATTCTTTCCAATCATCCTGCCGAAATCATTCAGTTGGCGCGATCAATCGCCATGACCCATCACGAAAAATGGGATGGCTCTGGATATCCCAAAAATCTTGCCGGCGAGGATATCCCCATTCACGGACGGATAGCAGCAATATGTGATGTGTTTGACGCCCTCACCTCAGAGCGCCCCTACAAAAAAGCGTGGTCGATCGAAGACGCGACCGCCTTCATCAATGAACAATCGGGCAGTCATTTTGATCCAACGGTGGCACGTAAATTCCTGGAAATATTGCCAGAAATTCTTTCTATTCGTGATGAACACGCCGATGAAGATGACGACAGCTACGATATCTACAAACTCGCAGCTGCGACCTAAATTTCTCTAAAATTTAAGCGTCATGACGCGTCTTATAGGCAGGTATAATGTCGTCCGCAGCCGGCTGGTAAGCGACCGTGAACGCGTTTAACGCGGCAATAGATTTTGCGACATCTTCACCTTCTGATAACTCTACGGCGTCAAAGCCACAGCGCTGCATAAAGTAGAGTTGGTCCTGGATAACTTTGCCGACAGCCCGAAGCTCACCTTTAAAGCCGTAGCGTTCTCGTAATAAGCGGCCATGGGAGAATGCGCGTCCATCAGGCAAGACGGGAAAATCAAGCGCGATTAGATCAAATCGTTCAACGTCATCTGCTATTGCATCAGGCTTTTGGTGGCTCTCGAGGCGAATGCCAAGCGCGCCGTTTCGGCCATTAAACTTGTCTGGTTCATTTTGCCAGCGATCGAGGGAAACAATAATCGATTCTTCGCCCGAAATGTCTTCATCGTCCGCTAAATTGCGCCATGTGTCTTCGACGATTTCTCCGTTTTTAAGCAGCGTCATAGAGAGCCTCCTTAAAAACCGCTTTGCCAAGACGGCGATAGGTATCAAGAAAGCGCTCATCGTCTTCTCGGTTCGATATATAGATGCCAACGAGTTTCTCGACAGCGTCGATGATGTCCTCCGAGGAAAACGCTGGGCCGATTATTTGGCCGATATCGGCATCTTCCGAGGAAGATCCGCCGAGCGTGATTTGATAAAACTCCTCGCCATTCTTCTCGACGCCCAGAATGCCGATATGTCCGACATGATGGTGACCACAAGCGTTGATGCAGCCTGAAATATTGAGGCGGAGTTCTCCGATATTTAACAATGTATCCAGATCTGCAAAGCGTTCGCTGAGGCGTTTGGCGATCGGTATTGAGCGCGCCGTTGCCAGACTGCAATAGTCCATGCCCGGGCAGCAGATTATATCTGAGATGCGATCTAAATTCGGTGTTGCCAAATTTAAATCTACAAGTTCCTGCCACAATGAGGGCAAGTCTTTTTTGGCGACATCCGCCAACACCAAATTTTGCCGATGTGTTGCTCGAATTTGACCAAAGCTGAACGTGTCGGCCAAACCGGCAACAGCGTCCATTTGGTCAGATGTGATATCACCAGGGACACCGCCTAGCGGCTTTAAAGACAGATTGACGATGGAATAACCGGCTTGTTTATGAGCTAACACATTGCGTTCCAGCCACTGAGCAAAAGCCTCATTGCCAGAAGACATCTCGATAACTTCCGGCGAATCGTCAGATAAATCTGCATAATCAGGCGCTGCAAAGAAGGCCTTGATGCGGTCTTCTTCTGCCTGCCCTAAGAATAGGACGTCTTCTTCAGAGGCCTGAAACTCTTCTTCGACCAGGCTTGCAAATTTTTCGATCCCCAATTCATGGACCAGGATCTTAATGCGGGCTTTGAACATATTATCGCGCCGCCCTTCCATGTTATAGACGCGCAGAATTGCCTGGATGTAACGGATTAGATCGTCTTTGGGTAAAAACTCGCGGATGACTTTGCCGATAAACGGAGAGCGCCCGAGGCCACCGCCGACCAATACTCGGAAGCCGGTTTCCCCAGCTTCGTTTTTAAGGAGCTTCAAGCCAATATCATGCACGTTGATGGCTGCGCGATCATCTTCTGCGCCGGTTATAGCAACTTTAAATTTGCGCGGCAGCCAGGAAAACTCCGGATGCAATGTCAAGAATTGGCGGATGATTTCGGCGTAGGGGCGCGGGTCTTCCAATTCGTCTGGCGCGACGCCGGCCAATGGATCTGATGTCACATTGCGGTTCACATTGCCGCTGGTCTGAATGGCGTTCATTTCCACCGAAGCCAGATTTTCAAGAATGTCCGGCGTGTCTTCCAAGGTAGGCCAGTTATACTGCAAATTTTGCCGGGTGGTGAAATGGCCATAGCCTTTATCATATTTCCGACCGATATAAGCGAGCATCCGCAATTGATCTGAGGACATCATGCCATAAGGAATGCCAACCCGCAGCATATAGGCATGCAATTGCATATAGAGGCCGTTTTTCAGGCGAAGCGGACGGAAGTCGTCTTCGGAAATGTTTCCGTCCAAGCGCCGGGAAACTTGATCCCGGTATTCGGTAACCCGCTCTCGGGTCAGGGTGTGATCTGTTTGATCGTATTGGTACATTGAATTTACTCTCTTTTTTTAGTTATTCTGCTGCCGGGGCGAAGATCGTCGGGCCTTTGGCGCGGATTTGCTCGCGAAAGCGAATGGGGCGAACCGGGCGAGAGGATTGTACATCGACTTCGACATCGATTAGGTAAGGCGCAACGATAAGTTGGTTATGAACAGCTTCTTCGGCTGTCGTCATCAACTTGTCAGCATCTTCAGTATTGGCGGCCAGTCCGGACTCAACATTGCGGGTCCAATCATCATCAGCGGCCAAATACACAACAGCCCCATCGTGTAAACGATTGGCCGTCACCATACGCAATGTCATTTTCATCGCCTTTCCAAAGTGGAGCAAAATACATAGTGGATATGATGATTTTATATAATACTCATAAAATAATGTAAATAGTAAAATAATAACAAAAAATAGATGTATTATTTATTTGGGGTGATTTTAATTTATTTTGGCCAAATCGACGGAATCCGCACACCTAAACGTTAACCGAGCAGAAGCTAAAAGTGTTGATAAAGAAAGGGTTAGCAGCAAATTAGTGCTTTGAACGTTGTAAAAAATGTCGATGCAGTGGAAATTGATCATCGACCCGGCAAAATTGGTGGATATAGTGGCGGATCAATAAGGAAAATCCGAACCGCATCTATGATAAATCCAACACCAAAATCCGACGCAATTTTGCTGCGCAAGGTCAAAGACGGTGATTCTGAGGCGACTCGTATATTGGTGGATCAGTATTTGGATCGAATAGTGAATTATGGCACCCGCATGCTTGGTGATCGAGCTGAAGCGGAAGACGTTGCCCAGGAGGCCTTTTTGCGGCTCTGGCGCAATTTGGATAAATGGCGGGCGGAGAAACCGGTCATTCATTGGCTGCAAAGGGTGACCTATAATCTATGTATTGATCGGCTGCGCAAAAAAAAGCCGGTCAATATTGAAGACATCGCTGAGCCAGCGGACCCTTTTGAAAATCCGGCGAGGTCATTGCATCAAATGCAGGTGTCGACGGCAGTGAATGCAGCGATTGAAAAATTACCGGATCGTCAACGAGCTGCTATCGTATTTGCGCATCAAGAAGGTCTCAGCAATATCGAGACCGCAGAAATTATGGAAATTAGCGTTGAGGCTGTTGAATCGTTGCTATCGCGCGGACGTCGGGGATTACGCTCATTGCTTGAGGATTTGCGCCCCGAATTAGAAGGAGACGTTTAATGGTGGATAATCCAAACAGTTCAGACCAAGAGGATTTTGAGTTTGTTCAAAATCTATTCGAGCAAATCAAGCCGGAATTTGCATCGCCTGAATTGAAGGCGGAGATATTGAGGTCTGCGCCGTCCGCGAAGTCTACCAACGCGACGGTGACAGGTTTGGAGGAACTCATTGAGTACCTCTGGCCATTCGGCCCACTATGGCGTCCGGCAGCCGGTTTAGCCATTGCAGCAATGTTCGGTGTCATGCTCGGCGCAACCGACCCGCTTTCGCCCAACACTGTGGCAGATGCAGATACTGCTCTAACTGAAGAAATAGTGGCCTTCGTGGAAGCGGCTGACGGCCAGCTGGAGGACATTCAATGACTCAATTAACCACACGCCGGTGGGCCATCATCTTTTTTATATCACTGGCTCTTAACGTCTTTCTGGGCGGTCTCATCGTTGCTGATAAATATTTCAAAGGGCACCGCGGACATAGCTTCCGCGGCATGACATATTCAGTGCCGTGGGCGAGGCGCATTTTAGGCGATGAAGTTAGGCCTATGGCCAGACAGATTTTTCGCGACCACCGGGAAGAGTTTAGAGGGACGCGCCGGGCTAGAACTCAGCTCTATAAAAATATTTCAGACATTCTCGCGAAAGAACCGTTTGATAAAGCTGGCTTGAATACCGCACTCACCGAGCTTCGCACTAATATGCAGACCGGCCTCTCTACCATGCATGACATGATGGCAGAATTTTCAGGTAATTTAACATCGGATCAACGCCAAAAATTGGTGCAGGCCTTTGAAAAACAACAGGAACGGCGAAGAGCACGCAGAGAAAAGCGTCGTCAGCGTCGTCTCGAACGCCAAAAAGAAAACAAGTAAACTCGCATGCGTAAATCACCCATATTTTTTAGTATCGGCCTAGCTGGCCTCGTTGCCATTGGTGCTTTTTATTGGGCCGGGCAAGATAAAACCGATGTTGAATATCGGCTGGCAAAAGTCGAACGCGGTAATATCGTAAAATCAGTTTCAGCCTCGGGTGAATTAAATGCTGTGGTAACGGTCGAAGTCGGCTCTGAAATATCTGGTCAAATTTCGGAAATTTCAGTGGATTTCAATTCAGAGGTCAAAGCTGGCCAAGTGATTGCGCGAATTGATCCTGAAAGTTTTGAAGCGCGGGTGAGCCAGGCCAAAGCTGAGCTTTCCGTGGCAAAAGCGCAAGTTGCCATAAAACAGGCCGGGGTTGCCCAAGCCAAAGCCAATCTCGGAAATGCCGGATCGGTCCTAGCTGTGGCAGGCGCCGGCCAGGAAATTTCGACGCGGCCGTTTCAACTGGTGACCGGCCGGGTGTGGCGGGGAACCGCTTTTGGCGGTGCTAAAGGGCGGACAGATGTGCCAAAAATTGTTGATTGGTATATGGACGGCAAGATCAACATTGACGATTTGATCACCCATACCATGCCATTGGAAGAGATCAATGATGGCTTCCATCTCATGCATGAAGGCGGATCAATTCGTTCCGTGGTGACTTTTTAAGGAGAATCACTCTCGCGTGAGGATGCCGTTTTTTTCTAAAACAGGATTGCGGCAGCCGACGTGTTTCGCTAGGTTGCCGCACTATTTTAGATGAAGCTTATAAACAACATCTCCAGCAATCTCAGGAACTTTTAAATTATGGATTTGGCGCAATTTGATTGGACGCTTTATTGGTTTATGTTTCCGGTCGCGATGTGCATCGCAACAACAGCGATGCTCAGTGGTATCGGCGGCGCGGCGATGTTTGCGCCGATCTTTATGATCATATTTCCAATATTAGGGCCGGAATATCCTTTTGAGGGTATAGCCGCTGCCATTGGTGTCGCGCTTTTGACCGAAGTATTTGGCTTTTCCTCGGGCTTTGTTGGCTATTACCGCAAAAAGCTAATCGATTTTAAAGGCGCAATTCCATTTATCCTGGTTGGTGTACCGGTCGGGATTGTTGGTGCCATTCTTTTGAATGTGCTCAGTGATTATGAGGAAGTTCTTCGCGGAAGTTATGCGCTTCTGATGTTGGTTCTGTCTTACGTCATTATCAAAGTCCATGAGCCCAAACAGGCGATTGCCTCTGAACCAGCCGCCGATTCCGTCGGGGCTGCCGCTGTGAGCGATGACGCCACAGTTGATTCTAGGGAATTGCGTTCTATCACCGGCGCCGACGGCACGACGTACACTTTCAAAGCGCCGCGCCAAGGAAAGGGTATCATTGCCACTGGAATTGGTGGTTTTCTGACCGGCCTTTTGGGTGTCGGTATAGGCGAGGTCGTCATGCCGCAATTGGTGAAGGGCAATAAGGTGCCTATCCCTGTCGCCGCCGCAACTTCTGTTTTTACAGTTATTGTCGTCGTTGCGTCCGCATCTTTCACGCAAATATCCGCGCTGATTGCCGAAGGCGGTATTAATGCTGTGCCGTGGAATGTTGTTGTCTACACCGTTCCCGCAGTCATCATTGGCGGCCAGATTGGACCTCGACTTCAGGGCAGGGTTTCTCAACGTGCCATGGAAAAAGGCATTGCCTATCTGTTCCTTGTGATTGGTGTTGCCATGGCCTATATCGCTATTCGTAATACGTTTTTTGTTTAAACGGGTCGTTTGATTCACTGGTGTTGGTAGAGAACACTTAATCAAAGGATTGAAAGAACGTGGCAGACGCTCCTCAGGCCAAAACATTTTGGAAAATACGGGTCCTCATCGTCGATGACGAGACTTTTGTTCGCCGCCTCGTACGTCGAATGATAAGTGGTTTGTCCGTTTCCGAAATTGTAGAAGCTATTGATGGGCAGGAAGCCATCAAACTCCTTAGAAAATTCAAAGCTGACATTGTCATTTGCGATAATCAGATGGAACCTTTGGGCGGCTTGGAGTTCTTGAAGATCATCCGCAGTGGCGGCGATCCCGATATCCGGCGCGATCTGCCGATTATAATGCTGACCGGGGATACCGATGCCAATGTGTTTGCGACAGCGATGGCGCTGGATGTCGACGCCTTTGTCAAAAAGCCGATTGGTAAGGATGCTTTTGCTGAAAAAATACAACGTTGCTTCGATGTGCCGCAATTGATTAGAGAATCGAGTGTTTATGCAGGCGTCAACTTGGTGGCTGAAAAAGAAGAAATACCAGGCCAGGTATTCGATGCCGAAACCATGGTCGAAAAGACGTTCACCGAACTTGCTGTCGGCGATGTTGTGTCGATGGATTTAATGTCTTCGACGGGCACGCTTCTATTGGCCGCCTTCAAGACCTTGAGGGCATGAATGAGATTAAGATTATTGTCGTATTAAAGCCTGAACCGGAAGAAACTGCATCAGACGACGATAAAGGTTGAGCAGGCGATCGAGCAATGCCCATAGGCATTGTTAAATTCAAGTTCAAAGGTTTCCAATATTTCGTCAAAGACAGGCCCGACGATGGGATTGGTGGCAAAAGAAGCTTCCAATATCACATTTGCAAGTTCTGGCCCGAGCCCTCTATTGCGGGGCGCGTTGTCTTCGCGGTTGGACATCGGTGCATTAAATAAGCCGCGCTCGACAAAATCGCTATTGCGATTGATAATTTTGGGAATAGAGGCGCGAGACTCAAGCAGAAATGGCGATGCATTTCTCTCCTGGGCGGTTATTTCCATTTCGTCGTAAAACGCCTCTTTGATCTCTTCGAGTTTGGGCTGATCGGTCATGCTGAAAAACATCAGCTCAGCAAGTGAGACGTACCAGGTCAGTTTGAAGTGGTCGACGTCCTCTTTCGGCAGGGTATCAACATCGAAGTTTGAATTGGCGTTATAGAGCTGTTTATAAATACGGCTGAGCGCAAAATCTGCAAGATCATCAAATAGCTCTATCAGGCCTTCGATAAACTTTTCGCAATCGGTCTCTACTTTTCCACCATAGTCGTGGCGGGTGATATTGTGCTCGTCCAAAAGGATGCTCCTGGAAATCAATGTTTAACGCTGAATTTAGGTGGCTTAAGTAGCCTCCAACTGCTTGGCAGACAAGCCCCGTTTATTTTAATGCATTCCGGGACCATCGAGAATTTCAAAATTTGTCGGGAAATCCTTGGGCTCGTTGTCGCCCCAAATGACAGTTTCTTCCTTGGTCGCCCAATCTACCGCTTCCCAATCGGTGCCTTCCGGAATGAAATCCATATCGGAGAAGTATTCGATGACACTGTTCCAAGGGTCGCGCATATAAAAGAAAACGTTTGAACCGGGGCCGTGCCGACCGGGGCCCCAGCAATGAATATAGCCTTTGTCCATCATTTGACGACCGCCCATGCCGACTTCATCGGCGCTGCCAACTTCGAAGCCGACATGTTGAATGCCATAGTCGCCGGATTGTGCCATTGCGACAATATGGTGATCACTTCCCGCCGGGCTATAGAGAAAATGCAGGAAGTCCGCGACGCGGTCGGCAAGCGCTAGTCCCAATACATCGATATAGAACTTCTGTTTGCGCATTGCATCCGAAGTGAACAGGACCACATGGCCCAAGCGGCGCGGCCGCACAGGTGGATCGGTGATGAGCTCGGTGCGTGCGCCTTGGCGTGGGCGATGGGTTGGCGTGTTGAAAGTTGGCGCTAAGCCTTCCTCCCAAGGAGCTTCTTCGGCGACACAAATGTTGGTCAACATGCCGTCAAAATCTTCAAACCAGATACCGTCACCCGGAGTCTCGCTCGGCGCATCAAGCAGCTTGATGCCTTCCGCTTCGATATTCTTCGTCAGTTCAGTCAAATCATCGGCGTTTGTGCCAAAGCTGACATGATGAAGGCGCTTGCGTTTGCCTTCGGTGAGGATGACTTGATCTTGGTCTCTGCCAAAACATCTGAGGATTATATTGCCGTCACGCTCAGTTGCTTCCATACCAAAATCGGTGAAAAATTTGCGGCCGACTTCCAGATCAGGCACGGTCTGGGCGTAATGCTGAATATTGCGAATTGGCATGATCGTGTTCTCCCCACTTATATTTTTATACCAGAGTATATATCATGCTAAGACGGCTCGTTAAACCTTTGGCGCTTTATTGGCACACGGTTTTTTGAATTGGATTTTTGTAGGCCAGTCAGCAGGTTAGCAGCCTTATTACTTAGGAAACCCATCAGCTATGCCTGACGACTTATCAACCGCTCCACTGCTCGATCCGCGTAAATTTGAAAATCCAGATATCACGGCTGATGGTCAGCAACGCGCTGTTGTCGGTCTCACCCATTTAAAAACGCTTTGGTTCAATACCGGCACGCTGTGCAATCTCACCTGCGTGGATTGTTATATCGAATCCTCGCCCACCAATGATCGGTTGGCCTATCTATCGACTGCTGAGGTGCTTGCCTATCTCGATGAAATTAAGTCGGAAGGGCTTAATGTCGAGGAAATAGCATTTACCGGCGGCGAGCCGTTTATGAACCCGGATATTGTTGCGATGATCGACATGTCGCTCAAGCGCGGATTCAATGTGCTGGTCCTGACCAACGCCATGAAGCCGATGCACCACAAAAAGGCCGAGCTGTTGAAATTAAAACAGTGTTATGGCGATAAATTAAGCCTCCGCATCTCCATTGATCACCATACGCCGGAAGGGCATGAGGAGCTGCGCGGTCCAAAGAGTTGGGAGCCGATGATGGCGGGTCTAATTTGGGCGTCTTCCAATGGCCTCAATGTTGCCGCTGCCGGGCGAACGCGCTGGGATGAAGGCGAAGATCAATCACGAAAGGCCTATGAAGCGTTGTTTCAAAATAGGGGCATTGCCATCGATGCAAATGATCCGATGGCCTTGGTTTTGTTTCCAGAGATGAACGAAACTTTGGACGTGCCGGAAATCACCACAGCGTGT
>Ga0066376_10002193_pt1 | contig 18359 bp, 14 predicted proteins | sample Knorr_S15_td_Bot_FD_77009 | JGI IMG/M metagenome (GOLD analysis project Ga0066376, IMG submission 77009) | Marine microbial communities from Southern Atlantic Ocean transect - Knorr_S15_td_Bottom_ad_5009_LV_A | ecosystem: Environmental > Aquatic > Marine > Oceanic | place: Southern Atlantic... | reverse complement strand
TCGAAAACCGGAACGTCCTTCCGCGGACGATTCGGGCCGGCATAGCCCCCGCCCCCACCACCGCCGCCTCGACCGCCTCCGCCTCCGCCTCGACCGCCTCCAGCACCGCCTCCGCCTCCACCACCGCCTCCGCCTCCGCCTCCGCCTCCACCACCGCCTCCACCACCGTCTCCACCACGTCCACCGCGTCCACGGCGTCGTCGTCGTCGGCGGCGAGCCGGTTTCTGGACTCCGGTATCGTTGGAATCAGGAATCTCTCCGTCATCCTCCTCACCCAGGGCAACCGCCCCCTCGGGCAACGGACGCTCCTCCGGAGGCGGCGGCTCGTTGCCCCTGTTCTCCCCATCCGAAGAAGTCTCCGACACCGGCTCGGCGGGTGTCTCCTGAGGCGCCTCGGGCGAAGGCCCGTTCTCTTGCTCAGCCATCTAGCATGTCCACGTCGTTGCGAAATACTTGCTGCACTATCACAGCCTGTCGAGGCCCCCGGGCAGCCGTCTGCGACTCGCTCAGGTGACCGAAAAAACAACCCCCGGCAGATACACTGGGCACTTCAGCCCGACCCGATCAGCCCGGTAGTGTGAATGGATCCACGGCGCAGCCACGGCCACGCAGCAAGGACCTGACAGAACCCATCCCGTGCCCAGTTCAGCTCCCAGGCAAGATCAGAACGCTCCTGACCCTGGTGAAGAACCGGAACCTGTGCCCGGTGTCGAGGGATCCCGTATAGGGAATTAAGCCAGCCCTCGAGCGTCATCCGAAGTCGTCTCCGAGCGACCACCGTGCCGCCCAGGGCCAACAGCAAGGACTCAGAAACCCCCGCTCGCTCTTGGACTGAATTCATGATACTGCTTCAACAACTCATGTCAATTCCAGAGATGCCCCGGGGCCCCATCCCCCCCAACATCACCTCCAACAGGCCTCCAGACTGCCAGCCCACACCGCTGGCAAACCCACTCGAAGAACTGCTACGCTGACTCTCCGCGGAACTCGACACCCCCGCCCTCCCCCGATCCGCTCCTCCCGGGCCCAGCCAATGCGACTCCCCCATCCCCCCCGACATCATTTCACCCCGGCCCTCGTCTCAACCCTCGCCGCCGTCCTCCTCAGCTGCCTCACGCTGGGACCCCACACCAGCCTGGCCCAGGATCGCAACCGACTCGTCGCCGGCTTTCGGCCTCGTGTCTACGCCATCACCGGCGCGCGGCTGGTTCGTGCCGCGGGCCGCGAAGACCCCAAGGGCACTCTGGTCATCCGCGACGGCGTGATCGTCGACGCCGGACCCGATGCCAAGGTGCCTCCCGGTGCCGTCACGATCGACGGATCCGGCCTCGTCGCCTACGCCGGGTTCATCGATGCCGACGCCGACGACCTGCTCGTCGACAAGCCCACGCTCCCCAACCCGCCCGGACGACCGGTCGATTTCACCCGCTACGTGCTGGCCGCCACACGACCGGACAACCGCAAGAGCCTCACGCCTCAGTTCGCTGCCGAAATAGCACTCAAGCTCGACGCCGCACGACTCGCCAACATCCGACAACACGGCTTCACCAGCGTACACGTCATCCCCGACGGCCGGATCGCCAGCGGTACCGCCGCACTCGTCTCCACCGCCGGCCTGCCGCCTCGTGAATCCATCGTCACCGCACCCACGCTCGCCACCTTCGCACTCAAACCACCACGCGGAAACGGCTACCCCCAAACCCTCATGGGAGCTCACGCCCACCTCAGACAAGCACTCCTCGATGCCCGCCGATTCGCTCAACACCAGAAACTCTACACCGCAGCCACCGCAGCCACCGCAGCCACCGCCCAGTCGGCACAGATTCCCCGGCCGCCAACCGACGCCGTACTCACCGCTCTCAACCAGGTCCTCGACGGACGCCGCCGCGCTGCGTTTCGTGTCCGCACCACCGACGACATCCACCGTGCCATCGCATTCTCCGCCGAACACAAGATCCACCCCGTACTGCTCGGTGTCGACTCGGCCGACCAGTGCCTCGACCATCTCCAAAAAGGAGGATTCGATCTGCTGATGTCGATGCAGTTCGGAGCCGAACCGAAAATCCGCACCGCCCCCGAGAAAACCAAGCTGACCACCGCGCTGCCCGAACCACTCAAGGTCCAACGCGACACGGCTCGACGGTGGAAGACACGCGTCGAGGGGATCGGCAACCTGTATCGCCGCGGTATCAAGCTGGGAGTCGGTTCTCGTGGGCTCAAGAACCGCGGCGAACTGCTCAAGGAAATCCGACGCGCGATCGAACACGGCTGGCCGGCCTCCGCCGCACTCAAGGCCCTGACCACCGAACCGGCCCGCATCCTCGGACTCTCCAAACGACTCGGAACACTCGATACCGGACGACTCGGACACGTCGTGCTCTGGACCGGACGCTTCGAAGACGCTGAGAGCCGCGTCCGCTACGTCCTGGTCGACGGCCTGCTGTTCCAATACAACAAGTCGGCCAAACCCCAATCCCCAAAGCCACCGCAGCCACCGCAGCCACCCAAGAACACAGACGACTCACCGCCACCCCCACCGTTGCCCAGGTCGATCGCTGGAGACTCGACCTCTCGGCCCTCGGAAATCCACAGCGACCGCATCAAGCGATCCCTGGCAACCGGCGGCAACGTGCTGATCCGCAACGCGACCATCCTCACCGGCACCGGTCGCACTCTGACGAATCACTCGATCCTGGTCCGCAACGGCAAGATCGTCGCCATCGGTGCCCAGCTCGAAGCCGAACCGGGCACCGCCGAGATCGACGCGAGCGGGCGGTTCGTGATGCCCGGCATCATCGACACCCACAGCCACATCAAGATCACCGGAGGCGTCAACGAAGCGACCCAGTCGCTCGTCCCGGAGGTGCGGATCAAGGACGTGATCAACACCGGGGACGTGTCCGAATTTCGGGCCCTCGCCGGTGGAGTCACCGTCGCCAGGCTGCTGCACGGTTCGGCCAACGTGGTCGGTGGCCAGGACGCGGTGGTCAAGTTGAAGTACGGCCAAAGGGTCTCCGAGCAGGTCCTCGCTGACGCTCCGCAGGGAGTCAAGTTTGCACTGGGCGAAAACGTCAAGTTCCGCACCACCCGATTCCCCAACACGCGGATGGGTGTCGAAGCCACGCTCAACCGAGCCTTCCTCGAAGCCATCGACTACCGCCGCCGCTGGCAGCAGTACCGCATGGCCCGGGAGTCCGCCGACGGCAAGAACCTGCTGGCTCCCCGCAGAGACCTCAGGCTCGAAGCCCTCGCCGACATCGTCAACCACCAGAAGTTCATCCACAGCCACTGCTACCGTGCCGACGAGATCCTGATGCTGTTGCGGGTGGCCGAGGGCCTGGGCATCCGTGTCTGGTCTCTGCAACACGTACTCGAGGGGTACAAGATCGCGCCCGAGATTGCTGCTCATGGGGCCAGCTGCAGCACGTTTTCGGATTGGTGGGCGTACAAGGTCGAGGCCTACGACGCCACGGCCTACAACGCAGCGTTGCTCTCAGAAGCCGGTGCCAACGTGGTGATCAAGAGCGACGACCGGGAACTGATCCGGCACCTCTACCTCGAGGCCGCCAAGCCGATCCGTTACGGCAACATGCCGCCCGAGCGGGCCCTCGCCACCGTCACGCTCAATGCCGCCCGCGAACTCGGACTCGACAAGCGGATTGGTTCGATCGAAGTCGGTAAGGACGCCGACCTGGCCATCTTCAACGCCCATCCACTCAATTCCTTCGCCCGTTGTGAGATGACTCTGATCGACGGCGAGGTCTACTTTTCACGAGACACACACCCGACGGCGATGTCCGAGTCGGCCAGAAAGCGAAGCGTCGCCCCCCGGGCGATCAGCTGGCCCGACCCGGCCGACCGCCGCCGGGCAGACATTCTCCCCCAGGACGTCGACCCCGGCGGGACCTACGTCCTGGTCGGTGGCACTCTGCACCCGGTCTCCGGCCCCGATCTCTCAGGCACATTGGTGATCCAAGGCGGCAAGATCACCGCGCTGGGTCCCCAAGTGGCTCGGCCCGCCGATGCCCGCCTGATCGACATCTCGGGCCTGCACGTCTACCCCGGCCTGATCGATGCCGGCACCACGCTGGGGCTGGCCGAGATCAAGAAGGTCCGCGAGACGCTCGACTTCAGCGAAGGAGGCGACCTGCAGCCGGACCTCCGCGCCGGCGTGGCGATCAACCCCGACAGCGAGCTGTTCCCGGTGGCCCGGGCCGGAGGCATCACCACCGCGCTGGTCCACCCCCAGGGAGGCCTGGTCGCCGGACAGGCCTCGCTGGTTCAACTGGCCGGTTGGTCCGCCCCGGACATGGTCCTCGAATACGAACTCGGCCTGCGAGTCCACTGGCCCACCGACTCGAGTGACTCCAAACGCAAACAGCGGGCCGATGAGTTTCGACTCCTGATCGAGCAGGCTCGCGAATACCACAAGCTGGTGGCCGCCGCCAAGGCAGCCAAGCGAGCCGGTCCGATCGGCGATCCGCGGCTTGATGCCCTGGGCCCCTACATCACCGGAACCCGCCCGGTGCTCGTCGAAGCTCACAGCCGACAGGCGATCGTTGAAGCGATCGAGTTTGCCGACTCGGAAAAACTGAAGCTGATCATCACCGGCGGCACCAATGCCTGGAAAGTGGCCGTCGAGCTCAAGACGCGTGACATCGCGGTGATCGTCGGCCCGGTCATGAGGTCCCCGATCCAGTCGTGGGATCCCTCGGATGCCCCCTACGCCAACCCCGGCCGGCTGTTCGAAGCGGGAGTACGATTCTGCATCCGCAGCAACAACGCCTCCAACAGCCGCAACGCGCCCTTCGAGGCGGCGATGGCCGTCGCTTTCGGATTGCCCGAAGCCGAGGCCTTAAAGAGCGTCACGCTGGGAGCCGCCCGCGTGCTGGGGATCGACAAGCAGATCGGCTCCCTCGAGGTCGGAAAACTCGCCAACCTCGTCATTCTCGATGGCTCACCCCTGCAGATCACGTCCCAGGTCAAGGGAGTCTTCGTCGCCGGAGAACCGTTCCGGCCCGAGAGCCGCCAAACTCGGTTCTACAAACGCTACCGCAGGCGACTCAAGGCGAAGAAGCCGAAGTAGAAACCGCAGCCGATCGGGCTGCCGCCGCGGCGTATCGGGTCGGTGACCGACGAAAACGGGCCAGCGACACCGCGTCGCCAAACAGATACAGGCCTCCGTCAAAGAAGACCGCGTGCCGGATGCTCCCGGCCACCTGCCGGCCCGCCTCGACCTGCTGAACCACGTCATGGCCAGCACAGCGGGGAGCGTACCGCAACGGGTCCTTGCGGAACTGCTCGAGCTCTACGGCCGAGGCCAGGTAGTAAACCACCGCACCCACCCGGCAGGCGAACTTATGCTCACCTCGCTGCCACTTCGTCCGAGTCCACAGCGTGACCGGTGAATACCCCGACAGGCCCAGCCGCGGAGGTGTCCTGGCATCGGGAGTCTTCTTCGCCGTGGCCGAACCGGGTTGAGACTTGGAGGAGGTGGCCGGCCGCGGGGGATGAGCCGCCAGGTAGGTGGTCACTGCCGGAGTCATCTTCGCGAGATAACTCCGCAAGCCCTGGTACCCGCTGGTCCGGGCCAGTTGCTTGCCGTCGGGAGCCAGCACCAGGTCGGTCGGCAACAGTCGGACCCGATATCGTGACGCCACCCCCGGCTCGCGATCGGTGTCGACCTTGACCGCCACCACGCTGGATCCCAGCTTCGACGCCAGCTGCCTGGTATCGAGCACGTCGCGCTCCATCCGGCGACAGGGACCGCACCAGCTGGCGTGAAAATGCACCAGCAACGGCACACCGCGACGACGGGCTTCTGTCCGGGCAGCGGCAAACCTCTTGTGCCAGGACAACACGGGTTGCGAAACCACCCGGGCGTTGCGGTCGGCAGCCGATGAGCTCAACGGGGACAGCAGCGTCAGTGCCAGCACACCGCTCCAGAGAGCCAGAGAGGTCACCTGCCGCGTCGAGGTCGTCCGCATCGTGGTTTTCTCCTGCTGACCTGCTGGCCGTCTCACGCCGTCAGCTCATCCGCCGTCGGCGGACACCTCGCCGCTTATCGGCGTGACACCCGCCCGCAGGTGTCTGGAATCCCCGGCTTCACGCCACAAGCGCGAGCTCGACCCGACACCGCGACGGACACGACGGTCACGACACCGCTGGCGAGACCACCGGAGATGACGGCTCTAGGGGTCCTGACGGCTGGGTTACCAATGCAGCACGATCGAGGAGGATTCCTCGGTGTCCGGAAAGATCGCCTCAGCCTGGTAGCCGCCGATGGCCCCGCGAGAGTGATGGCCACGCGCGGCGGCCGGATTGGGAACCCACGGCATCGGACCACGAGAAAGCCCGGCGATGCCAAGAAAATTCCAGAGCAGCCGGTGCCCCGAATCGGTCAACACGCTCTCGGGATGAAACTGCACACCCACCGCCTGGTACTCGGTGTGCTCGATCGACATCACTAGCCCATCGTCGGTCTCGGCCGTCACCCGCCAATCCGCACAAAGCGTCTGGGGATCGACGATCAGCGAGTGGTAGCGGGTCGCGGTCAGGGGGCTGGGGATCCCCGCAAACAGGCCCGCACCCGACGGCCCGCCCGCGTCGTGTGCGATCGAAGCCACCTGGCCATGAACCGGACACGGAGCCCGCACGACTCGGGCACCGGTGGCCGCAGCCAGGACCTGGTGACCCAGGCAGACTCCCAGCAGCGGAATCCGCCCCAGCACCGCCTCGACCAGCTCGACGGAAATCCCCGCCTCACCGGGTCCGCACGGGCCCGGTGAAATCACGATCGCCTCGGGGGACCGCTCGATCAACTCCTCGACCGTCACCGCGTCGTTGCGGAGCACCTCGACCTCGACACCCAACTCCTCGAGATACCTCGCGAGGTTGTAGACGAAGCTGTCGTAGTTGTCGATCAGGAGCACCATCGCTGTCGCCTCAGGCCAAAGCACGCAGCATGCCCGCCGCCTTGTCCATCGTCTCGTTGTACTCGGATACCGGGTCCGACTGAGCCACGATACCGCCTCCAACCGAGCACTGCACCCAGCCGTGACGAACCACGAAGGTGCGGATCAGGATGCTGCTGTCCATCGACCCGTCGCAGCCGACATAAAACAGGCTGCCGCAGTAGGGACCGCGGACCGTCGGTTCCAGTTCGGCAATCACCTGCATCGCCTGCAACTTGGGAGCCCCTGTGACCGACCCGCCGGGAAACATCGACGCGAGCAGGTCCCAGGCCGTGAGGCCCTCTCGCAGTACGCCGCGGATCTGTGAGACCAGGTGCAGCACCGTCTCGTAGACCTCCAGACCGCACAACTGCGGCACGGCCACCGACCCGGGACGGCAGACCCGCGAGAGATCGTTGCGGAGCAGGTCGACGATCATCACGTTTTCGGCCTGGTCCTTCTCACTCTCGCTCAACTCACCCTGCATCAGCACACCCGCCTCCGGATCGCCCGGCCGGCGACGAGTGCCCTTGATCGGACGCGTCTCGACCAGTCCGTCGCGAAGCGAAACGAAACGCTCGGGAGATGCACTGACAATCTGCCAGTCGTCGTGTGACATGTACCCCGAAAAGGGTGCCGGGTTGCGTTGCCTGAGCCGGGCGTACAGCTCGTGGGCAGCAGCCGGCTGGACAGCGATGAGTCGTTGCGAGAGGTTGGCCTGGAATATGTCACCCGCATGGATCAACTCGATCACCCGGCCAACCGCCTCAAGGTAGGACTCACGCGAGAAGTCACTGAAGAGCCCGTCGTGGCCGACGACCGGGAACGAGGGGGCCAGCTGCCGACGCTCGAGTGCCGGAGACCGCAGCTGAGCAACACCCTCCGCAATCGGACCGGCCGCCTCGGCCGCCGACAACCGCCGGGACCACTCGTCGGCCCGCTGCCGGGCCCGCTTTGACCGTCGGTCGTGATCGGTCTCGGGGAACCCCTGCGAGATGACCCAGGCCCGGCCCAGCACGTGGTCCCAGGCCACCACCGTGTCGTAGAGACCCGCGGCCAGGGCCGGCAGAGCAAACTCGTTGTAAGGCGACCGCGGAGTGTCTTCCCAGGCCGCAGCCAGCTCGTAACCCAGCAGACCCATCACCCCGCCCTGGAAGGGAGGCAGCCCGGCGACCCGATCGGTCGCCGATGCCTCGTGCAGAACTCGAAGTCGAGCAAACGGATCCGAGCCCCGCTCGGGCAGCTCGCACGTCACGAACTCCACCGGGTCGGCGACCAGGAACGAATAGCGGCTGACCTCATCGCGATCGATCCGGCTCTCCAACAGCACCACGTCGGGCCAATCGGCAACCGCTGCCAGCGACGACACCACGTCGGGCACCGGGTCGAGTTCCACGACGACCGGCAGCGACGCCTGCTGGCCCAGCATCACGAGTTCTCCCCCGACCGCCGACGCTCAACAGCACTGATCTCATCCACCGTCAACCGGCCCCAATTCAACGCCTGGTCCTGGGAGTAGCGTTTGCCCAGCGTCAACGCCGTGCGGGCCTTCGCGAGCTCGTAGCCCAAATAGAAAGCGTGCTCCGAGGACAACTCGGTACCGGTCTCCCGCAACACCGTGTCAAACAGCTCGTAGGGATCGGTGTGCCGCCAGTGACCCTCGCGGTTCATCACGTGCAGCACGCCCCCTCGACGGTCACAGTGCTCGACGAAGATCCGGAAGTTGCCGTCGGTCAGCTCACCCGCCAACCGCTCCAGAGACTCGGACCCCTCGCCCCGTAACGACGCGTCGCGGAGCATCACGAGGCCCGAGTCAATGTGCTTGGGCAGCACGCCCTCTTCGAAACTGTGATGCAACAGGCGGCGGGCCAGATCGAGCTCCGCGACCGAACTGCGACACCAGTTGATCACCTCGGTCGTCAACACGCTGCCGACTCGCAGTTCCTGGCAAATCGCGGCCAGCAGCACGTTGACCCCCGCACTGTCGACCTCGGTCAACTCCGTCACGTTCCCCGTCCCCATCATCATCTCCGCCTCAGGCCAACGCCGACGTGCCTCGAAGAACCGCTCCAGCGACGCGGCAAACCCCATCCCGATCGGTTCCAGGATCGGGTCGATGCGGAAGGTGGCCCCGTCGGCCGTCAATCGTTCGAGAACCCCGTCGAGCGAATCGAGACCCGCGGGCAGCGTGGGGATGGCGACCACCTCGATGCCCGACGAGCCGGCCAGCGGGGAGAGCCAATCGAGATTGGATTGATCGCAACTGAGTACCAGCCTGGCACCAGCGGCCACCGATCTCTCGACCTCGGTTCGATCAAAACTGTCGATCGAGACCTCGAACCCCGACTCGACCAGCAAACGCACCGCCGCTTCGACACCCGGCCAGCTCTCGCCAGGCACCATCCCCAGGTCGATCAGGTCGGCACCCGATTCGGCCAACCGCCGTGCCTCGGCCAGCAGTTCGGCCTCGCCCAGCCGCGAAGCGTGGTTGATCTCGGCCAGGATCTCGATCGAATGCTCCTCGAGTACGACCGGGCCCCGGGTCGCTCCACCGAGGTACTCGGGCAGGTCGTACAAGTCCTTGGGACCCCGGTCCACCGGCAGACCGAGTGAGTCCCCCAACTCCTGCAGATCGCCCTGGCACCAGCCGGGCAAGACGACCCGGTCGAAGCCCTGGGGAGGATCGAGACGTCTGGCGACCAGGTCGGTGTGCAGCAACGCCGCCACGCTGACGCCCAGCACCGCCACATCAAACGACCAGTCCGGCCCACCCGGCCCCTCCGCTCCCGCCGCCTCCGCCGCCGCGGCAACCGATGCCGTCGAGAGCACGTCGCGCAGTGGCGACTCGGCCAACCGGCCGGTCACGAACAGGATCCGCTCGGGACGCTCCACTCACTTCACCCAGTTCTTGGGGAATCCGTCCAGCGGCGAATCGTCGCTCGGCGTCCACATCGCAATCTCCTCGATCCGCGACGCCAGGGCCGTGTCGTGAGTCGTGATGCCGTGGACCCGATGAGTCTGCAGCTTGACCTTGACCCGGGCGTAGCCCAGTTCGAGATCGGGGTGGTGCCAGGCCGCCTCGGCGGCGTATCCGATCGCCGCGGCCAGGGCCAGGGTGTGAGGCCAGCCGGGGGTCTGGTAGCTCCGCTGCAACCAGTCGTCCTTCGATTCCCAGCCCGGCAGTGACTCGAGTGCCACCTGGATCTCCTCGTCGCTCAAAACTACGTCTTCGCCCATCGTTTTTCTCCTGGAGGTTGTCTCATGTCAGGTTCTCGCAACGTGCCGGCTACCGCTCGGCTCCACCATTGGCATAGATCACCTGCCCGGTCAGGTAGCTGGATTCATCGCTCAGCAGAAACCGGGCCAGGTGAGCCACGTCGATCGGCTCACCCCAGCGGCCCAGCGGGGTTTCCCGGAGAACCCGTTGCTGCCAGTCCTCCCCAGCCGTATCACCCCATCCCGTACGGATCCAGCCGGCTGCAATGCAGTTGACTCGGACCGTCGGTGCGAGGCTCAGAGCCAGCGAGCGGGTGAAGGACATCACCGCCCCCTTGGCCGCCGCAAACAACTCACCGCTGTCGCCCTCCATCCCCCGCTCGGCCTGGTCCCAGCCAATGTTCAACACCGAGCCGCCCCCGGCCTCGCGCATCCGACGTCCCGCCGCACGGGCCAGCCGGATCGTGGCCCGGATATCCACCTCCCACAACGCCGCCAGCTTCTCATCAAAGCTCCAACCCGCCGCCAATCCAGTCAACAGGTCCACCCCGGCATTGTTGACCCAGGCGTCCACACCGCCCAGCAACTGCCAACTCCGATCCAGCATCGCATCCACTTCGGCCGGGTCCGAGAGATCGGCCACCAGCATCTGTGCCTCGCCACCGGACCCGCGGATCAACTCGACCAACTCCTCGGCCGAATCAACCGACTCGCGACAATGCACTACAACTCGTGCCCCCGCCCGTGACAGTTCCAGGGCGATCGCACGACCCATTCCGCTCGAGGAACCGGTGACGACTGCACCGACCCCGTCGAGACGGCAAAACTCATCCGAGCGATCGTGTTCGGTCTCGGTCATTTAGAATCGCTCCACCAGCAGGACCGAATTCCAGGCGAATCCTACCGCCTGAGTTCGACTGCCTTTCGCCGGGAATTCTCCATTCAACTCATTGACGACCTCTCACGCCACCTCCATAATGACGGCGTCCGGTCGATTCGACCCGGTTCCGGGTCCCTCGGCCGAATTCGGTAGCAGTCGTTAGACTTCCTGTCCTGCGTAATCCCCTCATTTCCATCTCGTGTGGCCCACTCGGGCACGGTGCTGTTACCGCGTTTTGAAGCGTCATTTCTGACACAACACCACAACTCCAGACAACTTATTAGGCTGCTTTAACCAGGCAACTGGCAGGCAGCACCATGGGTCCGATCCCGTTATCGGCTGATGGTGTTCATTCTGGCGGTTCCGTCGGCTCTTCGAATTTCGAAGGTGTCCTGCTGGCCCCGTCGGCCCAGCCAATTGCCTCGCCGATGGACGGCAGCGTCCATGGGCGGCAGTCCATTCGAGGAAATGGAAGCGACCGAATGGAAATGAGCCGACCGATGGGTCGGCAATCTGTTGAGAGCGCGAAGGACCGACGAAGGTGAGCGACGACAGCAAACCAGGTGCACCCACTCCCACCGAAATTCACGAGAAGGCTCGGCAGCCAGATGGAACTGGTACCGGGTTCTTCTCACCGGACACTAGAGAAAAGACAGGCGAAACGATGAGCACGAACTTGATGGATGCTCCCGCTCAGGGACTGGTTCTTTCCGACGAGCTCGAGCACGAGTTGCTGGGGATCTTCAAGCTGCTCTCGGACGAGACACGGCTGCGGATCCTGTTGTACCTGGGTCGTGAGCAGGAACTGCACGTGACCGCCTTGTGCACTCGGCTCGACCAGAGTCAGCCGGCGGTGAGTCATCACCTGGCGTTGTTGCGAGAGGCCGACCTGATCGAGGCCCGGCGTGACGGAAAGCACAACTTCTATTCACTCAAGCACGGACGCTTTCACTCGGTCATCGAGCGACTCTTCGAATCGATCGCCGACCCTCAGAAGGCCGAGATTCGCTTCGACGAATTCGTGCTGCTGCACGGGAACGAGGACATGATCGACGGCGTCTGAGTTCGAGCGGATCTGGACCGCAGCGAGCCATGCCGAAGACCGCCGGGGCAACCGCCTCGGCGGTCTCTTCAATTTGCCTTCTCGATCTGGTAAATCTTGTCCCGGTCGCACTTCGGTGAGTGCGAATCGAGCAGCCGGCCGGCCGCAGTTCTTCGCTGGTTGGCCATTGCAGCAGGACATCCCATGGACGAACGAATCGCCAAGCTGGCGCTGGCCGACGGGACGGTCTATACCGGCAGCGCGTTCGCGGCCAGCGGCGAGGTCTACGGCGAGGTGGTGTTCAACACCAGCATGACGGGTTACCAGGAGATCCTGACCGACCCGTCCTACTGCGGCCAGATCGTGACGATGACCTACCCGTTGATCGGCAACTACGGCGTCAACGCGGTGGACGTCGAGAGTGGTGGGTTGGCCCTGAGAGGCTTTGTGGTCCGCGAGCTGTGTCGTTTTCCGAGCAACCAGAGGCTGGACTGGTCTCTGGAGGACTACCTCGAGCAAAACGGCGTGATCGGGATCGAGGGCATCGACACCCGCGCGCTGGTGCGGCGGATCCGCATCCACGGAGCCATGACCGGAGTCCTCTCGACCACCGACACCGACGACGCGTCCCTGGTCAAGAAGGCCCAGGCGAGTCCCGAGTTGGTAGGGCAGGACCTGGTGCGGGAGGTGATTCCGCGTGAGTCTTCCGAGTGGACCGAGGCTCTGGACGAACTGGTCCAGGCAGCGGTGACTCCCGGATACGAGGGCCTGAACGAAGCGGCCGCCGATCCCTCCGAGGGTCCTCATGTGGTCGCCATCGATTACGGCATGAAGTGGAACATACCCCGCCACCTGAGGCAGTTGGGCTGCCGGGTCACGGTGGTGCCGGGCACGGCGACGGCCGCGGAGGTGCTGGCCTACGAACCCGACGGCGTGTTCCTCTCCAACGGACCCGGTGATCCTCGGCCGCTGGAGTATGCGATCGAGACGATCCGCGGCCTGTTGGGTCACCAGCCGATCTTCGGCATCTGCCTGGGTCACCAGCTGCTGGGCCTGGCGTTGGGAGCGGAGATCTTCAAGCTGAAGTTCGGTCACCGCGGAGCCAACCAGCCGGTGCTGAACCATGCGACCGGCCAGGTCGAGATCACCACGCAGAACCACGGCTTTGCACTCGATCCGGAGAGCCTGGGCGAGGACATCGAGGTGACTCATGTGAACCTCAACGACCAGACGGTCGAGGGCATCCGCAGTCGCCAGCAGGCGGCGTTTGGGGTGCAGTACCATCCCGAGGCGTCCGCCGGGCCCCACGACAGTCACTACCTCTTTGGTGACTTTCGGAAGATGTTGCTCGGCTAGCGGCGGGTCGCTAGAGTACCCGCCCCTCGAGGCCGGCTCGGGGTATCTCTGTCCAGTCTCTGCCCAGTCGGGACACCCGACGAGCACTCCACCGAGCACTCCACCGACCAAGGGACCACCACGATGGCGACCGAGCGTTCTCTGATTCTGTTCAAGCCCGACTGCATCCAGCGCCGCCTCGCCGGTCAATTGCTCTCTCGGATCGAAAACAAGGGCATGAAGATCGTCGGCATGAAGATGCTCGAGGTCACCGTCGAGCTGGCTGCTGAGCACTACGCCGAGCATGTCGAGAAGCCGTTTTATCCGTTGCTCGAGGAGTTCATCACGGCGGGGCCTGTGATCGCGTTGGTGGTCGAGGGTCCCGAGGCGATCGGGGTGATGCGGAGCCTGATGGGACCGACCAACGGCCGCGACGCGGCACCGGGCACGATCCGGGGCGACTTCGGAGCCAGCCGCCAGATGAACCTGATGCACGGCAGCGACAGTCCCGAGGCGGCGGCCCGCGAAATCGGGATCTACTTCGACACCGCCGAACTGTGCGACTACACCCCCACCCTGGCAGGCTGGGTCTGCGCCGACGACGAGGCCTAGAGCCGGAATCACCGGAACCACCGGGGTCAGACGCGGATGTTGGAAGCCGTCAGGCGCCCAACATCCGGGCCTGACCCCTTCTTGCAGTCGGCGATATCCGTGCCGAAGGCTCCAGGCCGCGCGTACGCAGGTCAACACTGCGCCCTGAATCGAAACCGCTTCGCGATTCAAGACAGGCCGAGAGTCTCAATCAAACTCACCCCGTTGACAGAGATACCCGGACAACACCAATCTAGAGACGCCGAGACGATCAGCAGGTTACCGCAGATGAAACTCAAGGTGCACGTCCACAACGCAGAAGAAGGTGGTTTTTGGGCCGAGATCCCTGCACTGCCGGGTTGCGTCAGCGAAGCCGACACGCTGGACGAATTGATGTCCAACACTGAAGAGGCCGCCGTCGGCTGGCTCGAGGTCTCCGCCGAGCGCGATCCGGATCCGTCGCCGACACAGGTTGTGGAGATTGACGTGTGAAGTCGATCTCCGGCAAGCGCCTGTGCGTTATTCTGGAGCGACGCGGTTGGCAGCTGAGGCGGATCCGAGGCAGCCACCATATCTATGCAAGGGATGGCTCATCGTGCGATTCTCACTGTGCCAGTCCATGGCAACCGCGACTTGCGAATCGGTACGCTCAAGAGCATCCTCCGCACCGCCGGACTGACAGAATCAGATCTGGTCGACGACTGACATGCCCAGTGATCGAGAGCCGGACTCTCCGGGGTCAGACGCGGATGTTGGAAGCCGCCAGACGCCCAACATCCGGGCCTGACGCTCTAACCGCCGGCCCGTTCGATCGCCCGCTTCAGGGCCTCGCCCATGTCGGCAGGACTCTCGGCCACCTCGACCCCCGCGGCCCGCAGGGCGGCGATCTTGTCTGCGGCGGTGCCGCTGCCGCCGGAGATGATCGCACCGGCATGGCCCATTCTCTTGCCCGGAGGCGCCGTGGCTCCGGCGATGAACGCCGCCACCGGCTTGGTCACGTTCGCCTCGATGTAGGCCGCCGCCTGCTCCTCCGCGTTCCCACCGATCTCGCCGATCATCAGGATCGACTCGGTCTGAACGTCGGCCTGGAATAACTCGAGCACGTCGATGAAACTCGTCCCGTTGACCGGGTCGCCGCCGATCCCCACGCAGGTCGATTGGCCCAGGCCGACATTGCCCAGCTGCCAAGCCGCCTCATAGGTCAGCGTCCCACTGCGAGAGACCAGGCCGACGGAACCCGCCGAATGAATGTAACCGGGCATGATCCCGATCTTGGCCACTCCGGGTGTGATCACCCCGGGGCAGTTGGGACCCACCAGGCGACAATCGTCCATCGCGTCGATCTGCTTGCGGACACGTACCATGTCGAGCACCGGGACACCCTCGGTGATCGCAATGATCAACTCGATCCCCGCCTCGGCCGCCTCGACGATCGCCCCGGCACAGAATCTCGGTGGCACAAACACCATCGACGTGTTCGCACCGGTCGCCTCGATCGCTTCGGCCACGCTGTCATAAACCGCGAACCCGTCGATCTCGGTCCCACCCTTGCCCGGAGTCACCCCACCCACCATCGGCGTCCCGTACTCGCGACACTGCTGGCTGTGGAACAAGCCGGCCCGACCGGTAATGCCCTGGCAGATGACCTTCGTCTCTTGGTTGACAAGTATGCTCATCGATTCGCCGTTTCACCGTTAAGTGTTGTGTGTCAGGTGAATCCGCCCACCGTGCCGCCAGTGCGACTCAGGCACCCAGAGTCGCGACCACCTTCTGGGCCGCGTCGGTCAGGTCGGTGGCCGTGATGATGTCGCGATCAGATCCCTCGAGCATCTCCCGAGCCAACTCGACGTTGGTCCCCTCCAAACGCACCACCAGCGGCACCGTGATCCCGACGATCTCATACGCCCCCAGCAGCGCCTCGACGATCGTGTCGCACTGCATGATCCCGCCGAAGATGTTGACCAGGATGGCCTGGACGTTCGAATCGTCCAGGATGATCCGAAACGCCTCGGTCACCGCGTCGACATCCGCTCCGCCGCCCACGTCCAGGAAGTTAGCCGGCTCGCCACCGTGCAGCTTGATCAGGTCCATCGTGCTCATCGCCAACCCCGCCCCGTTGACCAGGCAGCCGATGTTGCCGTCGAGATTCACGTAGCTCAGCCCCGCCTCCGCGGCACGAACCTCCGCAGGATCCTCCTCGTTCAAGTCCCGCAACTCCTCGAACGACTCGTGGCGGAACATCGCGTTGTCATCGAAGCTCATCTTCGAATCCAGGCACAGCAGCTGCCCGCTGCCGGTGACCACCAACGGGTTGATCTCCGTCAGGCTGCAGTCGCTCTCGACAAAGAACCGGCACAGGGCCGGCAGCAACTCGACGGCGCTCGCCAGCGACTCACCCTCCAACCCCAGCGACTCGCCCACCGCTCCGGCCCGCTCGGCACTCAGGCCGTCGACGACATCAAACGGCTCGTTGAAAATCTTCTCGGGCGTCTCGGCAGCCACCTCCTCGATCGCCATCCCACCCTCGGTCGAGGTGATCAGCACCGGGCTGCTCGTCTCGCGATCGATCACGATCCCCAGGTACAGCTCACGCGCAATTTCCAGCCCCTCCTCGACAAACAGCGTCTGCACCGTCTTGCCCGCCGGGCCAGTCTGGATCGTCACCAGCGTGTTGCCCAGCATCCGCGCGGCGTGTTCGCGAGCCTCCTGGGCCGAGCGGACCAGCACCACTCCGGGTTGCTCGGGCTCCTCGACAAATCGACCCTTCCCGCGACCTCCCGCGTGGATCTGACTCTTGACGACGACCAGCTCACCACCCAGTTCTCCGAACGCCGCCTCCGCCTCCTCGGGGCTGCGAACGACAATCCCCCGCGGCACGGCCACTCCCGCCGCTCGCAACAGGTCCTTGCCCTGGTATTCGTGAATCTTCATCGCCTGTCCTGCCGTCGAATCGGTCCGGGTGAGTCTGACGTGGTGAGTCGAGAACGAGTTGAACTGCGAGCTGAGCGGCAGCCTGCTGCGGTGAGGATCACTCGTGGTTGACCAGGATCGTCTGCTCGCGATCGGGTCCGACCGAGACGATATCCACGGGCGAACCGATCAGCTCCGAGACCACGTCGATGTAGGCCCGCGCCTCGGCGGGCAGGTCCTCCAAATGCCTGATGCCGGTGATGTCACTCTGCCAACCCGGCAGCGTCCTGAGCACTGGTCGGGCCTTGGTGAGTTCGTCGAGCTGGGCTGGAAAGTCGGTCGTCCGTTCCCCGTCGATCTCGTACGCCTCGCAGACCTGGATCTCCTCCAGTTTGCTCAGCACATCCAGCAGCATCACCGCCACGCAATCGACTCCCGAGAGCCGTGCTCCGTACCCGGTGGCCACCGCATCGAACCAACCGCAGCGCCGAGGTCGACCGGTCACCGTGCCGTACTCGTTCCCCTCGTCCCGGAGGTGCTGCCCGATCTCGTTGTCGAGTTCCGTCGGGAACGGTCCTCCCCCCACCCGGGTCGTGTAGGCCTTGACCACTCCGATCATCCGCTGGATCGCACGTTCGGGGACTCCGCTGCCGGAGTGGATACCGGCGCCGGAGCTGTTCGAGGAGGTCACATACGGGAAGGTGCCGTGGTCGAGATCCAGCAGCGAGCCCTGGGCGCCCTCGAACAGCACCCGTTGACCGGCGGCCAGGGCCTTGTGGAGGTGCGAGGTGGTGTCGGTGACAAACGGAGCCAGCCGCTTCGCGTACTCGCTGTACTCTGCGAAAATCGCCGCCGCATCCAGCGGGGTCGATTCGGGATCGAGAGCCGCCAGGACAAGGTTCTTGTGCTCGACAATCGTCTCGATCCGCTCACGCAGCGAATCGCCCTGAACCAGGTCCCCCATGCGGATCGCGTGAGTCCGGCCGGCCTTGTCGCGGTAGCAGGTGCCGATACCCCGCATCGTGGTCCCGATCGCGTCCGAGCCTCGCCCCCTTTCGAGGACCGCCTCCTCGGCCTTGTGCCACGGAAAGACCACGTGGGCTCGGTTGCTGATCAACAGGTCCCCGTCGATGCCTCCGTTGCGGCCGGTAATCGCGTCGAGTTCCTCGAGGAAGGCCCGCGGGTCGATCACCACGCCGCCGGTGACGACCGAGTGGACTCCGGGTCGCAGAATCCCGGCCGGCAGCAGCGAGAGCTTGTAGGTCTGGCCGTCAAACTGGACGGTGTGCCCGGCGTTGTTGCCGCCCTGGTAGCGGACCACGATGTCGTGGTCTTCTGTCAGCAAGTCGACGATCTTGCCCTTGGCTTCGTCGCCCCACTGCAGACCGATCACCGAAGTGGCAGTCACCGCGTTGAGATCCCGTCGAATTGA
>Ga0066376_10002190_pt1 | contig 18364 bp, 16 predicted proteins | sample Knorr_S15_td_Bot_FD_77009 | JGI IMG/M metagenome (GOLD analysis project Ga0066376, IMG submission 77009) | Marine microbial communities from Southern Atlantic Ocean transect - Knorr_S15_td_Bottom_ad_5009_LV_A | ecosystem: Environmental > Aquatic > Marine > Oceanic | place: Southern Atlantic... | reverse complement strand
CTTCGTGAATCGCGGCAGGTATGGTTCGCCGTCCCCCTGGCAGGGTGGTCGTGTTGAAGGGGTGTTAAGCGGCTCATTGCCCGGTCTTGGAGAACGTGGCGGATTCTTTATTTCGGGCCAGAGAATGAGTGATGGACAATATTTACCCCATAACACCCGGATCCTGACTACGGTCGCCGGCAATCTGGTCTTTAAACCGTATCCTTTGCTCAAAATGAAGCTCAGCGGCCATTTTTCTCAGCGTCGTCAACAATTATACGACCATCGCGATCAAAACGGGCTTTCCTATGATTTCAATTTAGACGGCTTGCCGGAACGTCAGGACCACAGCTATGCTTTGAATTTATCGGTAAACCACACTGTCACCCCAAGAACATATTATACGGCACGAATATATCGATATACGACCGATTCAAAGTTAGCACCCTCGATGTTATTTGATCAGTACTGGTCGAAATGGCCTGGTTATTCGGAAGATAACCAGGGGACATATACCGGATCGATATACGAATCAAACCTGCTGGCTTCAAATCAATTTGAAGGCCTTCCGTTTACAGACGGTTCAGATTTCTTTCCGGTCTACCGAAAAGCCCATGCCACCTACTACGGATTACGATTTGACTTAAGCAGCCAGATCACTTTTCGAAACCAGATACGAGCCGGCCTGGAAACCCAATGGTATAAGTTGGATTGGGATGAAAAATCCTTCTTACAGGCAACAACCTCGGGCCAACAATATTCAGCTAATCCCGTTGAAGGGGCACTGTATATTCAGGACAAACTGGAATTAGCCAGGCTTATTGTCAACGCCGGTGTCCGGATGGATTATTTTGACACCGGGCAACGATTTTTCGTGAATTTACCAAACGGTCTAACCGAATTGCGTAATAGCCCGACTAAAATTCGGTTCAGCCCAAGGATCGGCCTATCGCATCCGTTTACCTCACGAAGCTTGTTGCGATTCAGTTACGGATATTTTTTCCAACCGCCTGAATTTCGATTTGCCTATGAAAATCTACAGAGAGATCTCAGCAGAGATTTCCCGAGGTTAGGCAACCCTAATCTGGACCCGCAAAAAACCGTAGCCTATGAATTCGGATTGGAACATGCGTTGACGGATCATTTGAGAACCGGCTTAACAGGTTCATATAAGAAGATATCAAATCTGACCTCGATATCCCAGGTTCAATATCCGGGCGGTAGCTATTCTATATTTACCAATGCAGATTTTGGAACAGTCCGCAGCATTGAGTTTTTCATGAGACGGGATATCTCCCGGATACTGTCGGGATCTTTGAATTACACTTTTTCAAATGCCCAGGGTACTGCCTCATCGCCACAAGAAACCTCAAGCATAAGGCCAAGTGCCAGAAATCAGACGGTCATTCCGATCCTGAATGTATTTCCTATGGCCTTTGATCAACGTCATACCTTAACGGGCGTGATCAATATTATCACACCGAATACCTGGCGTAAACGGTTTCTGGGCATCCCATTAGATGAATGGAGCCTTTCCATCATCGGATATTACGGCAGCGGCCTGCCCTACACGCCCACCAATTCGCTTGGAGAGCAGACCGACAGCAAACCGAACCTCGCCCGATTACCCTCCTTGATCAATATGGATCTTCGGTTAAGAAAAAGGTTCCAGTTCCGTCAGTTCTCGTATGCCTTTTTTACGGAAATTCAGAATGTGCTCAATCGGCGTAATATCATCAGCGTGTACGCCAATACAGGCGATCCAGATGATGACGGGTACACCCTGGAAGCGTTCACCGGGCAAACAGAAGAGTTTACCCGCCTACGCCGTCTTTTGAGTCTCGATCCCCAGCATTACTCTCCCCCGCGCGCGTTCCGTCTAGGATTCGAAATTGGATTTTAGAAGGCGATCTACTTTTTACTTAGAATGCGGACATGGCCCTGATGTTCGAGTTCATAGAAATACTGTATCACATCCGCAACGGGGACGGAACCGAATTCGGCGCTAACAGCTTTTTGGATGTCCAGGATCGTCCGTTGACCATCGCAAAAGTTCTTGCACTCTGCAGCGATAAGCCCGGTCAACGTGGCTGCTCTCTGATTATATCCTAGAGCCTTTCGCATACGTCGAACAACCGATAGGGACGAATCGGGAACGATCTCAACCCAGTCGGGGATCAGGGCATCTGCAGTGCGTTCCTGATCGGTCTCTTTCGGTTCACGGGCGGGGATGCTCACCTGCCTTGTAAGCCGCCGAAAATGGCTCTTCACCCGGTTCTGATCATAGGATGACCGCTTCATCAATTCTTTGGTAATATCATTTAATTGACGAGCCTCTGAAGACCTGGGATCAACCAGCGCCTGAAGGGAATTCAGATTCCTCTGTTCACGCTGATAGTATTCCGAAATAAACAACTTGGCCTCTTTATACCGAAGACCGATATCCGCCGTAGAAGCCATAGTCATAATGTTGAGCTGTCGGCGGATATCTTCATCAATCCTCAGGACGCCCATGGCCGCCATCCGGGTGGCCAGAGCCGGCGTGGCGAAGGCGGATATGTTCGCAAGATAATAGGCCGATGCCGCAATCAGAAAGGCCCCTCGTTTCAATTGTGTCGGATCCAGGTTGGCGGTCCGATCCTCGGAGGTATGATACGCTATGTCAGGCCAGTTATTAAACAGCACAGCAGGAATCTGGAAAACACGTCCGTTAAATACCGCGTGATCCGATGAGCCATAGTAAGATTCGATATGGTAATAAAAAGGATCTCGCGAGCCGGTTGGATCGATAACCGGCTTCATGAAGCCATACTTGATTCGCCGATTATGTACTTTTTCCCGATTTGTATCCCCTAGATATTCAAAAAAATGCTCGGTCACATCGTCCACGAAGCTGGCCTGGGACCAGGGATTTCGATACAGATGTAATGAATTCCCGTTCCGCGTCTGGTGCGAGCCGATCGTATCGATATTGATCGCGGTGATCATACGGCTTCGCTCCTCCGGATACCGTTCAAGATAGGCATAGATCCCGGAAAATTCAGGTACCCAGAGAAAACGTATCGTACGTTTGGGTCTCGGCAGTTTTCCGGCCAGAATCAACGTGTTTAACGTGCGTGCAGCTTCCAAGATAGCGGCACTACCGCTCATGTTGTCGTTAGCCCCCTGTTTGGCGATCCCTTCAAACAAATGAGCGGAAACAACGATTTCCTGATCACTGGACCCATTACCAGGGATGGCCGCCGTCGGTACTTCCATATCCGCAGGATGTGTCGTGGCGTGTACAAGGGCACTTAGCTTGACGGATTGATTTTGTTCAAGCAGTCTCAGCAGATCCATCCCCATCCGATGAGACAGGCTGAATCCGAAGGTCGCCTCGTAGGGGTATTGCGCCGTGTCCGAATCCGTCGGCCTGCCTCTAAGGCCCTGCCATGCAATTTGATCGGGATTATCAACAGGACGTCCCACCGGATTATAAAACGAAAGAACACCGGCCGCCCCCAGGGTACGTACAGCCACCTTATGCGCCTGTGATAACGATCCTGAAACAAGAACCAGTTTACCTTTTACATCCAGACTATCATAATCTGATAAATGGGTACCTGCCCGAGCATACACAAGATCTGTACTACTGATATCCCCGTTCCAACTGCCCGGCGCCAGACAGGCGGGAATATCTCTGTAACGGACGATTAAACGACGTTCCGGTTTCTCCAACCAAAGTTCAGCACGCTCCGCTCCCCAGGTCCAATCATCAAGCGGAAAGGTCTCAACATGAGCATTGCTCAATTTATATAACCGGGCTTTCTCCTCAATGTATATGGATTAATGATACCGGTTCTCATATTCTGCTTTCAGCCGTTCATGATTATATCCTCCCAGTTTAATCACATGACTCATCGCCATCGCGCCCGACACTTCATGAATAAGTTGATCGATAAGGCTTTCTGGCAACAATGGGGTGGGATTGGACTGGGCAAGGGATGGGGAGGGGAAGAGGAGGAAATATATAGTACAGAGGATAAAGTGCCGAAGACCGAGGATAAAGTGTCGGGGACAAATCGAGGCAAGCAATCTAATATAAAACTTTTCACTCAACCTATATCTCTTCACTCAGAACTCCTGTCTTTCTATTTTCAGTATCTGGAACTCGGTACTTTTCACTTCAACGGCTTTGGCCGCTGGACAAATTGCAGGGGGGCCCCTTCGGGGTCCCGGAAAAACAGTAAAGAATTCTCTCCCATTTTAATCGGAGGGCCTTCCATCTCCACACCGTGGGCTTCAAGAGCGGCCACTGCAGCATCCATATCTTCCACATCAAAAGCGAGATGAACATGCGCCGTACTGAAATCATTTAGCCGGGTATCATCACCAGGCGGCATGGGAATAATCTCAATCAAACCCGTTCCTGCCGGATCCCTTACAAAATAAAAATAAACCCCATGGGCGGGATGAAGCGCCTTGAATATGATCTCGAACCCCAATACATCACAATACCATTGCGCTGCCGTATCCGTATCACGATAAGCCACAGCGACATGCTCTAATGAACCTACTTTAACCATGATATAACCTCTCGGGTGATTTGTTGATTTATTGATTTGTTGATTGTGCGGGCCTTTACTCTTTCAATCAACAAATCAACAAATCAGACAATTATTTTTTTACCTGCCCTACCTTTAACCTCCCCGCCCTGGCATCCACCTGAATGGGTTGAACAATAATTTCATCCCCTACGGCCAGTTGCCCTTCCGGCTTGAGCGTCAATCGAGAACCGAAGTCCAGAAGCTCGACAAGCACATCACGTGTGCGCGATTCCAGGACAACAGCTTTCATCGTCATATTTTTTTGATCGTTTATATATTTCAAAAGCCAGTACCATTCCCGCCCTGCCCAGATTTTATTCCGGACTTTACTTCGTTCAAGCAGGGACAATTCATCCATCATCACCTCACTATCATAAGCAAAAGGCTGATTCTGTATGCTGGCGCTCAATTGTCGTTGAAGAATCAGATCGTTGTATCGGCGGATGGGAGAGGTGATCTGGCAATACATATCGACCCCAAGGGTAGCATGCGGTTTCGGTTCCAGACTTAACTCCATCGGTTTCAAACGCCGAAGAGTCAGAAATCTGTGTACGACTTCATGCCCCACTTCATCCAGATTACTGATATCCGGTTCACGCTGGGTACGGTAAACGGCGGGAATCTGGCGCTCAGCAAAGTATTTTGCAGCAACCATATTGGTCAAGATCATTAATTCTGATACAATATGTTCAGATCGTGTTGCCGAATCACGGATGGTGACCTCGATCTTGCTTGTTTTATCCACCTTAATGGATAATTCGTTACGTTCCAGTTCAATCGCCCCCTGGTCGATGCGCTGTTGGTAGAATGTGTCTACCGCTTCATTCAATATATACAACGCTTCGGTATAGGGATGATCCGTTTCGCCTAAGATCTGATCCGCTTCGTCATATGACAACTTGGCGTGATTTATGATCACGGAAGGAACAATCCGGCTATCAAGCAGCTCAAAATCGAGCGCCACATGAAAAAAGAAACTCATGGCAACCCGTCGCTCATCCTGTAGAAGGCTGCATTGATCCTGGGAAAGGGAGGGGGGAAGCATCGGAATATTACGCTCGGGGAAGTACAAAGAGGTCGTTCTTTGCCTGGCTTCCAGATCAAGTGGAGACCCTTTTGGAATAATAGAGGATACATCCGCAATATGGACACCGATTCGATATCCATCCTCAGTCCGTTCAGCAGATAGGGCATCGTCTATGTCTCTGGTTGAAGCGTCATCAATAGAAAAAACAAGCAGCCCGGTCAAATCTTCCCGGTCGGTTTCAACCGGCAGCATCTGAACCGCCTCGTCAAGAATTTCCGGCGGGAATTCAATGGGGATATCAAATAGAATTAAATCCAGGTGCTCATCTTCGTCCCAGATTTTTTTCCGAACCATTAGATTAAACGCAAATCGTTGAAGATCTCCACTGCCTTCACCTTTAATCTCCTTCAGTAAGGCCCTCGCCTGATTGCTCTGTTCATATTCATCGCCTGAGATGGCATACTGTTGAATCCTCTGGAGCCAGTGCTTTTGTCGTGTGGTGAAGAAGCCATAATTATGTTCAGATTCATCAAGAATCCATCGAATAAAATCGGCCTCTTCAGCCTGCACAGCCTGTTGTCGTGCTTGTCTTTCCAATACCTCCTGAATCTGCTCGGACGACCGGGGCATAAAAGCAGTGTCTTTTTCATCGAAATAAAGGCGTGGTCTACTTAGATGTAGCAGCATCGCCGCATGACGCTCTGAGCCAATGTCGTCTCCCCAGTAGAATTCTGCTATGTCCTGAACGCTGTATTCAACCGGCTCATCTTTCAAAACCTCCCAAACTTCTTTTAAGTCCAGCGAATCGGCCAGCTCTTCTATCCGTTGCCTTACATCCATCAGGGCGGGTAAATCTACTGCTCGGATTCCTGTTTCCTGTATCACCCTGTCTGAGGGTATTTCCAGAATACGATTTGACCCGGTCGCCACTTTGTTCTTCTTACCCGATACGCCTTGCAACATACCGATCTGAACGTCTCCGCGGTGACGAAAAACAATGATGTCGCCTATTTGCACCAGTAGCCTTAATTTGATTGGTGGTCGGTGATTGGTGGGTGTTTTGAAGTCCACCTCATCATGAGTCTTGAAGTTATAAAAGTCAAGCGTTTTCCTGGGTAGAAATCTCGGTTGACTTCATCCCTTCATTATATGTAATTATAGCTACGAGACGATAGCTTTCAGAATGAGATTTGGGTTCTTGATGAACGAAGTGGGAAACAACAAACCTTCGTAGCTTTGACATTTGCCTTTGAAAGGATGAAATTATGATTTTTGAACAGATCAACAACGGCGGCGATCGAAATTTCGGCTATCTTGTCGGAGATGAAGAAACAGGGATGGCTGCCGCCGTCGATCCATCCTATAATCCGGCGTATTACATCGATCGCGCGGAAAAGCTGAAGCTGACCCTGAAATACATCATCTGTACCCATTCCCATCATGACCATGTAAACGGCAATGATCACATCATTGAACAGTTGGGGATCGAGGTGGTCATGTATCAGGATGCGGAATATTTCTTCGACATAGAAGTCAAGGATGGGGATATCTTCAAGCTGGGCACACTGGATCTCCGTATTATTCATACGCCGGGGCATTGCCAGGACGGCATGTGTATTTTAATAGAGAACAAGCTTATTACCGGCGACACCCTGTTCGTCGGTAAAGTGGGAGGGACGGATCTGGAGGAAGGCGCTCGTCTGGAATATGAGAGCCTGCAACAACTGATGCAGCTTGATGAGAATCTCGAAGTATACCCGGGGCATGATTTCGGTGCCCAACCATCATCCACCATCGGCTATGAAAAACGAAATAATCCGTTTATTTTACAGCCTACCTTAGAGGATTTTGTCCATCTGAAAGCCAATTGGGTAGCTTATAAGGCGGAACACGGGATAGAGTAAAACAGCAGGTGGGCAAGTCGGAAAGTGGGGAAATCTTTGTTGGACAAAAGGGTAACAGCATTGAATCTGCATATTTTCATTCTGCGTCAGACGTGTCATTCACACGTTTACCCAGTTGATCCAGAGCATTCTGAAGCTGTTTTGCATGGACGCCCCCGGCGCCGATCTTATTTACGGAGGCGAGGGCGTAATGGTAACGCGCCTCTGCATTCGTTTTGTCGGCTTCATTTTCAAACAACGCCCCTTCGGCGCCGGCCACTTCGGTTTCACCGAGCGGGCTGTCGGCGGTCTGCTGCATACGGCGGCTTTCGGCAAGAAATTTATGAGCCTCGTCAGCCGCTCCGGCCTGTGTAGCAACCTCTCCGAACAGGCGATAAACGTCTGCAAGAGCCGAAGTGGTCTCGAGTCAGGTAAATATATCTTTAGCCCGACGGCCATAACGAAGCGCGAGTTTCGGGTCTGAAAGTTTGGCTGCCATCTCACCGCGTCGCAAATATAGGATACCGATCACATTGTCATGTCACTGTAATTTATGATTTATTTCAGGCCATGACCCGTGTGTACAAATTCGAGATTAAATCACGGATGCCTTGCTCATCTTTTTCTGCCCCGATTTCCTGATACATAGTCATTGCCCGTTCGTAATATTTCATGGCATCGATCGGGTCTTTCATCTGTTCGTACAATCGTCCCCACGCCTCAAGTGTACCGGCCTCACCCAGCCGAGCTTTGTATTTCTGCTGCAGTTTCAAACTTTCCGTGAGAAAATCTTTTGCCCGGTCCCATGCACGGCGCAGACTCCCCGCCTGTCCGAGAGGGTCATCAATCCGGACTAATATCCGCATAGCCCGACAGGTATACATGACGGCCATTGATGCATCTGAAAGTAAGATCTGGGTTTCCGCCCGGCTAACATAGATCAATCCTATCATGCCCATGTCCCGATTTTTCCTGGCCAATTGCAGGCTTTTTTCATAACTCATACCGGAACGCGCCCCCGCGCCGTATTCACGGTGGCTGACGCCGAGATGGTAGTAGGTGTGCCCCACGTGGCGATCATCTTCTGTAGATTTAAATATCATCAAACTGGCGTTGTAATATTTAATAGCGCGCGCGACCTGACCCCGGACCTGATGGATAGCGCCCAGACTCAAATTGACATTCGCCTTCATTTCGTAGGCGTCCAGTGTTTTGCAGAGTTTCAGGGCCTTATGATATCGGCGGGTAGCCTGATCATAGGGGCCCTGTTCAAACTCAATATTACCGATATGCAGTAGTGTTTCAGCCTCATCGATTGTTCTGTCTAACGATTTGAATATTTTAACGGCCCGGTTGAGCGCCTGTCTCGGAACGACAGTTATCGTCTGTAATGTGAATGATGTTGACGGTGAAGAAACGGCCCATCAGATCAGTTCTTTCGGTGGACAGGCGCTAATCTTTCGTGCGAAGGTTTCGAACGGTGCGGAAGTCGAGGCAGTGATAGGTGGGCCTTGTAGCTTGTTATCAGGGATAATCAAGGGTTGCGACGACCGGTAGATGGTCGGAGTGTACCCATAACCCGGATTGTTGCGGTCCGTCCTGCCGGAATCCATCGCGCCGAATCACCTCGGCCGTGGTCAGATGTCCGGATAAATCACTGCTCACGTAGATATGATCGATGGTCCATCCCCCACCATGCTTTAAACCGACCGTATCCATGGTGGGTTGCAACCCACCGCCAGCCGTGGCCATAGCATTGGTGAAAGCCTTCGAGGCCAGCATCGTATGTATGGCCTCTCCAACCTCACAGTTAAAATCCCCCAGAACCACGATAGGATGATGCATACCAAACAGTTCATCGATCCGCATGGCGATGTATTCAGCTTCTGCATTCCGTAGTTCGACAAGCCCGGGATGTAAATGCAGATCGACCATCCACAACAGGTGGTCGTCGTCCAATTCGAGTAAAACAGCGCCGGCCGTACGACTGAAAGGGTATTCGGCGGCATTGGGTTTCGGGTGGCTGTAGGTTCTGGATTCCAATATAGGGTACCGGGACAGGATATGACCGGACCATGCTATTGGTGACGGGCATGTGGCGACCTGTCTGTCCATGGCCAGGGCAATGCGCTGTATTTGTGTTAAAGCCACCCCCTCCTGCAGTGCCAGTATATCACAGGCCAGTGATTGGAAGACGTCTGCGAAATGTTTCGCTGTTTCTTCTGAGTACGGATCACCAAGATCTTTACTCGCCTCTTCCGCCGGATAACCGGTCAGCCCGAGTACGTTGTATGTTCCGATACGCATAACGGAGTTCCTCTCATAAACAAAATGGAAGATGGAATTAACTGATTCGCTGCAGGACATTCATCTGGACGGGCATATCAATGCGAATCTGGATTGAAGGATCCTGTCTGCTCATGGTCTGTATGCGATGACGATCAACCTGTCCCAACGTAAGGCTCTGCCATTCTGTAGATAAAAAATGATCAAACACCTCAAAAGACCGGCAGTACCAGGCCACATAAAATGTTTGGTGTACCAGTAATTGCAATTGGTCTTTCGGCCTCAACCTGCTTGCCAGAAGCCGATCCGCATACCGGAAATCACCCGCTTTTTGTTGTAGTGCCCCCACAGAGGTATTGCACTGATTACCAATACAGGTGATCTGCGGTCGACCGCTTCGGCAACTTCCGCTACCAGACGGTCGATACGGACGTATATCAACCGCATACCCACCGGGTTTAAGTACACGATATATCTCATCAAAGGCATGCCCCATGCCTTCCCATTTCACTCATCAGTATGACCAGGAAAGCACCACCACATCGAATGCCTTATCCGAAAATGGCAAGGTGACTGCAGAGGCGATGAGAAATCGGATTTTATCCTGCAGCCGGCGCAGCCGTGTTCGATGGGCTTTTATGATGTATTCCTTGTTGATATCGACGCCGACCATGGCGTGGACCTGATGAGCTATCTTCCGCGTCACCCGCCCGTCACCACACCCGATCTCCAGCACTCGGGCGTCCTGCCAGGGTACATACCGTTTCAGCCAACGGGCTTCCCGCCGTTCCGGATCACATCGTACGCCACGCATGGTTTTCTCCTTACATTTCCACGATTGAATTACGGGTAATCTGGTTGATGGTGTTGGCGCCCAGCGGGGCCGTCATTGTTCATCCAACGGCTCCCCGTAAAAGCGCCACATCGCCTTGAAATTCCGGACCGGAGCTTCGCCTGTGATACGCGCCCGAACCATTTCGATCGGCATACGACCGCCCTGAAGGATGGTGTCGTGAAAAACTCGGTTTGTCATCTGACCGGACCCTACAAGCGTCTTGTGCAACGCGCGGATCTGGATGCCGCCGATCATATAAGCCACCTGATAGAGCGGAGAGTAGCTGCCGTTGAAGGAGCGCCGAACTTCCGCTGAGGCGTTTGCTCGTTCGTGTCCGACCCGATCGACGAGAAAATCGATACATTCCTGAGGGGTCATCTTACCCAGATGAAAATTGAGTGAAAAGATGATGCGGGCAGCACGGTGAGAACGCCAGAACAGCATGCCCACTCGATCTTCCGGCGTTTGGGGAAAACCCAGATCCCAGAGCAGCATCTCCCAGTACAACGCCCAGCCTTCTCCCCAGAACGGCGTAGAGAACGCCCTCCGGTGTGTGTTGTAGCGCCGGGTCATAAAACCCTGAAGATGATGGCCGGGAATCAACTCATGGTGTACCGTAGCCCGGGCAAAGTGCTCATTGTTACCCCGCATGCTCATGAGTTTGTCTTCGTGGGCCATATCATCTGTTGGAAAGGCCACCCGTATGACTTCTCCGCCGAGAAAAAATGGCGCGACCTTCTGCATCTCGGGCGACATCATCTCCACCCGCCAGATCTCTTCAGCCAGTTTTGGTATGGTGATCAGATCACGCTCACGAAGAAACGCAACGGCCTCAAAAGCCAGATCCCTGACCATGTCGGGCTGGTCCCCCGGTGCCCTGTGAAGTGTTTTGACCTTCTCCAGTGCCGCTTTCCAGTCGTCTCCAAAACCCATTTCTCTTGAAGCGTTGATCATCTCCGCTTCACACCAGGCAAATTCATTTTCTGCGATGGCAATAAGTTCTTCCGGCGTGTAGGAAATCATCTCATAGTTCAGGTCCGCCCGCATACCGTCAGCCCCGATCGGGTCCCCGACAATGGGTGGATCTTCACCCTCTTTGAATCCGATGACTTGCTCATTGAGGAACTTTATATATTCGGTTAAGGCTTCATTCACCTTTTCATAGGGTGCGCGGTTCCACCAGGTGAATATGGGATCATAGCCGGCATAATTCTTGAACCAGCGCTCGAGTCGTTTCTTCAGGCTTTCCAGAGCACGGGATGCTCTAAGGACGACAATACGGGAAGGACCGGAGCCCTCATTGCCTTCTTCTTTTTCCAATGTCGCTTCAACAGCTTTGCGCGCCTGTTCGATCAATTCGGGCAGGGTGTTCAATGTCGTGGCGACCACCGGTGGATCCACCCGTTCCAGCCGTCGGCGTGCTTCGTCCAGATCAATGATGTCGCTCGCAAAAGGAATAAACACCTGCATCTCATTAACAAGCTTTTCCTCCCGGTTCAGTAATTCCAGCTCATAACGGAGCTCATTATTCAGAAGAACGTAGTCGATGCGTCCTTCAATGCCCAGTCTGTTGAAATCTATTTCCTGTAAATGGCTACTCCAGTCTTTGTAGAACGCCTGCAACCTTTCCCGCCGGGCAGGCGAGTACTGCACATCATAACGGCGACGTAATCCGTCCCGGTCCGCAGAATAATGCGCTACCACCTCTTTAAGTTCACTGGCCGGTACCGCCATGACCGGATTAAGGTCCGGCGTGGCGGAAGTCTCCAAATACACCGGAAGATCGGCCGATTGCTGTGGTTGTAGCGTTTGTCCCGGCGCGTGAGCCGGTGAAATAAGTAGGAAGAGGCAGAGACTAATAAGCTGGTATACCAATGGGTATTTCATAAAATTCTCCTGGATTATATAATGATGATATACTTAAAACCCGATTTTAGCGCCCAAAAAGACGTCATACAACACCTGTCTTTTCGTGGTCGTCGAGAAGGGGGTTAACTGAAAATCTTAGTTGTAACTATTTCTGAGGATACCAAATTCAATTCCTGGGTTTAACGGCATCTGCCATTCCGTCCCAACACCGAACAACCATATATTCTGATCTTTCTCCTGGAAACGAGTGACAATCGGGTCGTCACCGGCGGGACCACCAGAGAACATACGCTTCATAGAGACATACGGCGTCCATCGGGTGTAATCATACGAATAGATGAACGTCAGTGATGAGGGAAATATACATGCAGACTGTCCCACTATCGCAATTTTGTTCCTACCATTTTGATTAAAACCTACTTTTGAATAGGGTAATATCAGAGGTTCTTTTACATTCTGACCAAAATTCTGCTGGCTGCCACTATTTGAACTGTTAAATCCCTCTTCAAGAACCCCGCCGAGAGAGACGCCGAATTCAATCCCCTTGTTATTTTCTATATGCCCCAGACTGGGCGTCAGGATGGCAATGACATCATGCCCTTGAGTTTTACCATCTCTCATCTGATCACTTAGAATAGCCGACGAAGCTGTAAAATGAAACCCCTGTTTAACCCGGGCCGCCTGGAGCGTCGTAAAACATCCGCTGTTGACGAGCCCCATCATCATTAACGCGCAAAGTAGACCATCGTTTCTAATTTTTATCGGCATATTTATATCCTCGATTTAATTATTGTGGATCACCAGCTCGGCATTTATCTTATACGGCAACCCTTTTTCATCATATGTGGCTTTACAATCTGAAGAACAGAATGGAGTTGGCCGATGCGTCATACCTACTTAATTTCACATACGACAGCCTTTTTACTTTTCATCGTAGTGGCCTCAGGATGTGGTGGAGGGCCTAATCCGATTTCCTACGATGATGACTCAAATACGCAAGGCATCGATTCGCCGCTGACAAACCCCGTCGTTGAGGATCTTTCCAGCGTTTCAGATCCGGTCGAACAGATCGATGTCCCCATCGAAACTTCGCTGGGTGTTGACGGCGCTGCGCTGCGCGTCAGAATCAGGAAAACGAGTGAGAAGACCACTCAGGTCTTACGGCGCGTCAGGAATGCGATCAACGGCACCAAAAACGGCCGAGTGATCCGACTCTACCGCGAAGCAATGGCCCGCTGGGTTCGCGCCCAGAATGCGCTTAAGCGCTATATACGTAATGAAGGTCAGCGACGCGATGAACTGCTGAACGGGTTCTTTGAACAGGCTGAGGCCGCCAGGGCAACGGCGATCCAGGCGGCTCTGCTTGCACGTGATTCCTGATTAATACATTTCAAAAAACAATCCGTTCCTCTGCAGCCGACCAGGCGCCGCAGCGGATTTCCAATCGCTGATCCACCGGTGTCATACAAGTTATCAATATACGGAAAGCATTCGGGGCCGACTCACTGCCGCGCATCTGCCAGAATCGATGGGCATAGGCGCCCGGTCCGATGGAGATCGCATCATCGCCTGTATGATAGGTGACCTGTCCTGACTTGAGGAACATAATCTCTCCCGCACGGCCATGCATGGTGCCGCTGTCGAACTCTACCTCACCACCAGGAGTGAAATCACAGGCAATCTGGAAGGGGACGCGATCATAACCAGTACAACACACTTGGAGATCGAACCCACCGTCTACCTCCTCTATTTCTAACGAAGTAATCAATGGCGGCAGGGCATATACGTCTCTTTCAACTCGTTGATCATAGAACGACTCAAAGTCGACAGGGTGTCCGACCGGTTGATAGTATACGGGCGTGTCATGCAACTCCCCACGGCTCTGATGGGTCATTTTTACCTTACCGGCGGTGGCCTCAAATGATTCTCCTGAAAACAGGGCGACGGCAAAATAGCTGGCACAAAAACTAACAGAGGTTAGCTCCACAGCACCATAACGAACGCTGAATGGCGCCGTACTACCCGCCCCGGCTGTGGCGCTCGTCTTGCCACGGCGTACCCGCCAGAGTCGTGTCGCAGGAAAAGCCCGGGCATAACTGGTCGGAAGGGATTCTCGTTCCAAATCATCCTTTCGCCACGCCGGGTGCCTTAAAAATGGTTCCAGCGTCCACGGCAAACCACCGGGTGCCTTGGAGAATAACCAGTCAGCTACGGCGGCATAAAATCCATTGCCGTCACGCCGCGCCATATAATAAAAACTATCCACCATATTAACCAGGACCACTCGTTGCCCTCGATCCTGCCGTTCAGAGAAACTTGTAACCACCGTCCCGTCGTCATGCAGCATATGATAGGACAGGTCCAGGTTTTTTCGCACCGGCTCCAAAAGTTCTGGGCGATTCAGCGCTTCGGCAGCCAACCTGAGGGATCGATTGCAAATGGCATTGTAGCCACCAGCGCTGCGCTCGGTGTATTCTCCATCTGCATTAATGTCGATGGTCTCCGCCAGGTACTGCTCTACGACCTCCAACCCATCCATATCAGGGAAGAGCTCGAGGGATAGAGACAACGCCGCTGATAGCACCCACCGGTGGTTCGGTGTATGAAATCCCCCTTTCAACATACCCGGCACAGCCGTCCGAATGATCTCCCCCAGTGCTTCAGCAACCTGCCTCGCCCCATCGTCGTCCACCATACGGGCGGCCCGTACCACCGGGGCGATAGCTTTGACCAGAAATCCCGTATCCGGCGACGAATCAAAGTTAGTCGTAATCAAATCGAAACAACCACTCGCCCGACGTATCTTACGTCCGAAGGCCGTGCCAGACAGAATGCGGGCTAAAATCTCCTCACTCAGATAATAGGCCGACTCTTCCAGCACATAAGCATAACCCATCGTCGAGAGGGTGCTAACACTTGTAGGATGGGCGATCCCATCGTGGATAAAACTGCCGTAATCCGCTCGCTTCTCATCCATCACCTGTCTGGGTAAAAGGGTGTTTATATGGTCATCCAGCATCCGAACCAACGTATCATATTGCAACATCCAGAGGACTCCTATTCTTTGCATTTATCCTACACCTGTATCCCCAACTTCTTGATCAAATACACCAGGTTCGGGCGTTGCATGCCCAGTTGTCTGGCCGCCTTGCTACGATTACCACCACAGGCGCGTAACACATCCGAGATGAGATGCTTTCGGAATCGCCTGACGGCCTCGGCGTAATGCTCATCTTCTTTCAGATAGTACAGGTGATCTTGCCCCGATAAAACGAACATGTTATGAAGCACGTTTCAATAATTCAAACTGACTTGGAGCTTTGTAGCCCAGAGTCGAATGACGACGTTTGATCTCCGGCATGGAGAAACTCCTTTTGGATACATGGTTACAAAAAATATAATCCATGCTTCAAGGCCTGTCCATTATATCGGGGGCTGATCACTTGTGATCAGCCTCGTAAAAGCAAACCGATCGCAGCGAACACCATAACCAGAGCCACAATAGGTATTTTCATGGTCCGTAGCGCAAAAAAGCCAAGGATGACCAGCGCCATTTCTATGGGGGTTGATACCGCACTGATGAATACTGGTCGGTATAGTGCGGTCATTAAAAGGCCGACGACGGCTGCATTGATCCCCCAGGCAGCGCCAGATATACCGGGTCGAGCGGTCAGTGTTTCCCAAGCGCCTTGCAGACTGATAACCAGAAGAAACCCGGGCAGGAAAATGCCTGCCGTTGCCAGAAGCGCGCCGATGAGTTTACTCTCATCCGTCAGTTCCGATCCAAGGAAAGCAGCCAGCGAGAACATCGGTCCGGGTACGGCCTGGGCTGCGGCGTAGCCCAGGAGGAAACGGTCTGTTGAGATCGTCTCAGCCAGAAGTTCCTGCAAAAGAGGTAAAACCACATGGCCACCACCGAAAACCAGACTCCCCGCCTGATAAAAATCAGCAAACAGGCTCCCCCAGAAAGAAATAAACGATAAAAAGGGAGAACCAAAAAATAGGATGAAAAAAAGAGCAAGAGGTATCCACCGAAAACGGCTTTGACCTGAGGCTTCTGTTTCTTGTGGCTTGCCATACATCGATCCGATGACTGCGGCGATGGCCAACAGTGTCATTTGGGACCAGATGCTGGGTAAGATCAGAAGAAAGGTGGCCGTGAATGCCGCTATTCCTATCGACAACCTCTCTTTACAGAACGAATGAAACATACTGAGCGTCGCATCAGCCACAATGATGACGGCCATCAGTTTCAGACCAAAAACCACACTGGTAAAATAGACATTTGGGTTATGCCCCGGCATGCCGACCGCCAGCAGATACATCAGCACAAAGGAGGGTATGGTAAAGCCCAGAAAAGCCGCCGCACCACCAGACAAGCCGCCCCGACGAAGTCCGATCGCAAAGCCGATCTGACTTGATCCCGGTCCAGGCAAAAACTGGCTGAGTGCAATCAAACGGGCATAGGCCGCCTCATCCAGCCATTGTAACCGTTCGACAAAAGTCGTCCGGAAATAACCGATATGGGCGGCCGGTCCCCCGAAACTTACACAACCCAGTGCCAGAAAGCGCCAGAAGATATCCCATATTTTTTTCATAATATGATAACACGAACGAAATAGTGAGGCATCGTTTAATGAATCTAAAAAACACGCAGGAAGGCTAACAGTTTGATTTTAAAGGAGGAGTCCATGCAAATCAAGTAATTAAAACGCCAAGGCGAGTCTACATCGCAAATGGGATCGGTGTTTCTGTCCAGAAAATAACGTTCTTGACATTTCAGAGACATGGAGAGATTTTACCAACTGATTCCCAATCCTGCGCCAGCTATACGAACTTGCCTGTTCAACGACGTGATATATGAGCAATGAAATTTCCAAGCAAACACCCGGACCCTTAAGAACGGACTCGGTAACTACCTCCATTTGAGAATGGAATAATTTACAAATCAGATTCAAGGAGGTTTTTATGTTGGATGAGCACTTGATGAATCAATACCACCGGGACGGGTATGTAGTGGTACAGGACTTATTCTCTCGGGAAGAAGCCGAGACATATATAGAACACTTCATGGGGCTGCGAACGACAAGTACCTTCGCTCTGGATCATCACGGTGTGGATACTGAGGAGAACGATCCCATCCTGCAGTATCCCCGTATGACCCATATTCAGCGGTGGGACCAGACCAGCCTGGCGTGGTTGACCCACGAGCGCATGAACCACTGTCTGACGCAGCTCATCGGGCGGGAACCCTATCTGGTGCAGGGGATGCTCTACTTCAAACCCCCGGGGTCGCGGGGGCAGGCCTTGCATCAGGACCAATTCTACTTGAAGGTGCAGCCCGGCACCTGTATGGGCGCATGGATGGCCCTCGATCCGTCCGATGAAGACACCGGCTGCCTGCAGGTGGCGCCCGGCACCCACACCCTGTCTGTACTCTGCACCGAGAAGGCCGATACGACCCGCAGCTTCACCGACGTCGCCGTTCCCTTGCCTCCGGATATGGAGGTCGTGCCCCTGATCATGGCGCCGGGAGATGTCGTGTTTTTTACGGGATCACTGATCCACGGCAGCCATCCGAACACAACCGGAGATCGTTTTCGGCGGGCGATCGCCGGTCACTATATCGCGGGCGATGCCGAAAAGGTGGCCGCTTACTACCAGCCCGTTCTGCGCATGGACGGCAGCGAGGTAGAGATGGGAACAAGCGAGGGCGGCGGCCCATGCGGCGTATGGGTAGACCGAAGTGGCCAACAGGTGGTCACCATGCAGTCCGAGGGAGATTGGCAGCCACAGATGCAGGGGATAAAAGGCGCCAAATTTAATTGAAAACTATGCGTTTAAGATTCTGATGCAGAATATCTGAAGTTAGACTTGTTACGTCTCCAACCGAAAATCT
>Ga0066376_10002188_pt1 | contig 18374 bp, 24 predicted proteins | sample Knorr_S15_td_Bot_FD_77009 | JGI IMG/M metagenome (GOLD analysis project Ga0066376, IMG submission 77009) | Marine microbial communities from Southern Atlantic Ocean transect - Knorr_S15_td_Bottom_ad_5009_LV_A | ecosystem: Environmental > Aquatic > Marine > Oceanic | place: Southern Atlantic... | reverse complement strand
CCCTCTATGTTTGAAGAATTCAATTTGTCTAAATCTTTTCATGACTTTATTATAGGAACCTTTGTCTGCTAAGATTTTCTTTTTATCCTCGCTTAATAATCTGAAATCATATTTGCCTACGGGATGTTTAAGTTTGTCCTTTCCAGGATATTTCTTCCATCTTGTTTCGGATTTTAGTTTATATTGAAGAACCATTATTTTTTTCTTTTCCAACGTGCTGCTATAGCCTTTAGAATATTTGTCTTTTGAGCTTTTTTCATTGAGGGGGTGGGTTTGGATTTCTCAGGGATATTTTTTATTGGGCCTGCTTCGAAAAGATCTCCTTTAACTTTTTTTGGTTTCCTTCTTAGTTTTGAGATAAGTTCTTTTGAATGTTTTGACTTGCCAACTAAAACCCCATTTTTTACTGAAGCATCTGATTTTTCAATAAGCCAAGCCTGTGTTGCCCAACTTCCATTCTTTCTCCTTCCTGCAATTCTTTCTAAATGTCCTTTTTTACCAATATCATGGTTTCTAAATGTAACAAAATCTCCTTTAGGTCTTACAACAATTCTATAGAATTTTCCAGAACCTCCAGTCCCAGGTTTTTTTCTAGCAGCTCTTTTTTGTTTTAAACTCATCTTCTCTTTTTTTACTTATTTTTATTAATAAAAATTATGATAATCCTAAATAGGACATTAATAAATTAATTACAAAACCTAAAATTCCTACTAACCCTAATCCAATTGCCGAAACCTTAGAGATTGTAATAAATTCTTCTCTAGTCGGTTTCTTAAGTAGTTTCAATACTCTTGTGCTTTGTCTAAAAAATGATTTTAAGTTAAACATTGTAAAAACAAATGGTATATTGGGTTTAAAAAGTTTTAGAATTAGATTAATGCTTTATTTTTGTATATGAAAAGACTTCTTACAAACCAATACATAGAATAAAGTTCAAATGCAAATGGAAAATAGCCTAAATAACCTAAAATAGGCATTTCAAATATTTTGAAAAATCCTATAAAAGGAACATCATATACCCATTTTATTGTGGCCCAATAATTCCAAAATTCCCATAAAAATCCCAACATTATTCCTGCAAGTAATAATGATAAAGGAATTTTTAAATTCCTATTTTTAATATGTCCCATAATACTTGGTTGATTGTTAATGTAATTTATTGGATCTAAGATAAGAAAAAAACTTAGCCATATTAATGGAAATGTGAATTTTGGAAAGAATATTGGAAGAAAAAAAGATATGATTCCTAAGAATATCATTAAGAAAAGAAAATTTTTACTTAATTTATATTTTTTTCTTAATTTAACTTTATCAAAAAGATGTATTGATTTTATTAAAGAAGTTGTTTCAAATAATGCAGGGAGAACTGTTGAGAATGAAATTAATTTGAAAATATATTTTATACTTCCTAAATTGTCTGCACCAATATAATTCCAGTTTTGAGTGAATAGGTTTAATATTTCAAAGATATGCCAAAATAAAGCAGATAATATGAATAGGCCAATAAAATGAAAGAAATGATTATTTACTAGTGATTTTTTATTTATATTATATATCACTGCATCTATAATTAAAATATATCCTATCCATATAATGGGAAAATACCAATCTGCAAAAGGTTGTATCTTTAAGAAAAAATTTATTTGAGATAATATAATTAATATTATTCCGATAATCCCCCATTTTTTGAACATAATATTCTTAATTAATAATTGTATTTAAAATTATTCATTCCAAAAATTCTATCCCAAGTTCATCTTCCATTTCAACTTGTTTTTGTAAGTCTTTTGGTAATCCACTGCCCATAATCTGAGAAGATTTAACTCCAGTGATTATTATCATAACTCTTATTGATTTTTCCATTTCAGGACTAATTTGGGCTCCCCAAATCATTTTTGCATCAGGTCCTAATTTTTGTCCTACTGAAGAGATTATTGCACGAGCTTCATCCAATGACATATCATTGCCACCAATTATATTGATTAATGCTCCTGTTGAACCTGAAAGATCTACATCTAGTAGTGGATTGGTAAGAGCTTTTTCTACTGCTTCTTGTGCCCGGTTAGCTGAGTCTGATTCTCCCATCCCTATTAATGAAACTCCTCCATCAGACATTACTGCCTTAACATCTGCAAAATCTAAATTTACAAGCCCTGATTTTGTTACAAGTTCAGTTGTTCCTTTTACAGCATTTGTTAGTATTTCATCTGCTACCTTGAAAGCAGTTTGTAATGGTAATTCTGGGGCTATTTCTAATAACTTATCATTTGGAATTACAATTAAAGTATCTACTGAAGATTCTAATCTTTCAAGGCCATATTCTGCGTTTTCTATTCTTTTTCTGCCCTCAATAGTAAATGGCATTGTTACGACGCCTATTGTTAGAGCACCTTGTTTTTTAGCAATATTTGCTACAACGGGTGCCGCTCCCGAACCAGTACCTCCACCGAGACCGCAAGTTATGAAAACCATGTCTGCTCCAGCTAATTTCTTTTTTATATCTTGTTCTGACTCATGAGCTGCTTCTTCACCAATTTTAGGATTGCTACCAGCACCAAGTCCCATTGTAAGTTCTCTTCCAATTAGAATTTTATGATCTGCATTTGCATATAATAAATCTTGAGCATCTGTGTTTAAAGCGATAAATTCTCCTCCCTTGATGCCTATTTCTTTCATTCTGCTAATAGTATTTCCTCCCCCTCCCCCAAGTCCAAATACTTTAACTTTAGCATGTTGTTTTTGTAGAAGTTCTTCTAGTTCTTTATCAATAGCTGCAAGCTCCTCATTTTTATCTAAACCTAATTGAGGTGATTGAAAGCCCTTTTGATTAGTTTCTTCTGAAGAATGAAATTTGGCAGGTTCTTGTGTTCTAAATCTATCTGGATTTGATTCTTGATTAAATGATTGTGTAGAGGTTGGAGGTTCCTCTCTTTGATGATAGTCCTCTTCCATTATTGGAGAAAATAAAAATCTTATATAAAGATTATTGGTATATGTTGTGTGTTTTGGGGTTACTACTTCTTTTCTTCTTTCTTAGGCTCTTTTTTCGTTTCTTTCTTGACTTCTGCAGTAAATTCTAGTCCCGTAATTTCAGAAAATTTTGGTCCAATCATATCAATGAATTGTTTTATTTTATCATCCTTGAAAATAACCTTTTTATCTTTTAATTGAAATTCAAAACGTTGTTTGAAGAAGAAATCTTGTAAAGCATTAACTTTTTCTTTGTTTTCAGTAATTATTTTATTTATTTTATATTTATAGTCAACTTCTTTTCCTGCTATAGGATTATTGAAGTCAATAGTTACTCTTCCACCAGAAACTGATAATACTTTAGCAATCGTGTTATCTAATTGCAATGCCATTCCTGGATAAGGGTTGATGTTTTGTTTTGTGAAATGTGAAAGTCCATAGGTTTTTATCATAGAAGGGTCTCTTTTTCCAAAAGCTTTTTCAGGTAGAATATGAATAGAATATTCTTTACCAGTTTCCTTGCCTTCAAGATCTTCATCTAATCCTTGTAAGATCATTTGATTCCCAACAGATATAGTTAAGGGTTTTATGTTCTTTGGTTCAATACCCATCTTTTCTGCATCTTTCTTGTTTGTAGTATCAAAAATTTCCCCATTGGCTAATCCGGTGAATTCTATTTCAATGAAATCGTTTTTCCTGATTTTTGTCATGTTCAAAATTGGGATAATGAGTTTATAAGATTATTGGATTTTCTAAGAAAAGACTTAGAAATTAAAAATTTCTAATACTTCCTGATTAATATCAGTAAGTTTTATAAACACTTTCTTTTACTAACTATTATGGTTAAATTAATTAATGGTACAGAGGCGAGAAGCGGTACTACCATAATGGTTGATGGGGTTGCCTGCGCGGTAAGAAGTAATGACATTTCTAAGACGGGGAAGCATGGACATGCTAAATGTAGGATAGAGGCTATTGGAGTTATTGATGGTAAGAAAAGAGTTTTTGTAACTGGAGGGCATGAGAGATTGGAAGTGCCAAATATTAATAAGAATAAAGCTCAGGTCTTGAATTTGGTTGAAGATGATAAAGCTAGTATAATGGATTTGGAAAGTTATGAGACTATAGAAGTTCCGATGATGGGGGATTTAAAGGGACAGTTAGCTGGAGAGGATCAGGTAGAGTATTGGGATATTGAAGGAATTAAAATAATTAAGAGGAAGTTATAATATGGTAATAAAATTAGAAATTTTAAACAATTTAAATTTAAGAAATATGGAGAAAATTTAAATGGCAACAAAATTACCAGCTGCTCAAGCAAGATTATATAAGAATATGTTTGTTTGTAAACAATGTAAGTCTAAATTAAGAGCTGATCCTAGAAAGATTCTTGAAAAAAAAGTTAGATGTAGAAAATGCTTGAAGAAAGCATTTAGACCTGTGAGGAAAAAATAATTTTAAAATGGTATCGATTTATATTTATGATATCGGATTTTTGATTCTATTTAGTCTTTTTGTTTTCTTGTTTTTATATAAGAGAAGAAAGAACTTAAAGAAAGAAGGTATTATGTATCTTTATAGAACTAGAGTTGGAATTAAGTTTATTGATTATGTAGGTACCAAATATAAAAAGTTTTTGACAGTTTATGCGTTTTTAGGAGTTGTGGTTGGTTATTTGTTGATGGCTAGTATGATTTGGTTTTTATATAAATTATTGGAAATTTATTTATTTAATCCAGAGATAGTGAGAGCAATTAAAATTCCTCCATTAATGCCATTAATTCCCTATTTACCAGAAGCATTTAGTGTTAGTTTTTTACCTCCATTTTATTTTACATATTGGATTATTAGTATAGCTGTTATTGCATTGTTTCATGAATTTGCTCATGGTATAATTGCTAGAAGATATAATATTAGAATATTAACAACAGGTTTTGGATTTTTAGGGCCTTTCTTGGCTGCTTTTGTTGAACCTGATGAGAAAGAGATGGAAGATAAACCAAAATATCAACAACTAGCAGTATTATCTGCAGGAGTTTTTACTAATTTAATATTAGCAGTATTATTTTTCTTATTATTATCAGTGTTTTTCTTGTATGCTTATGTTCCCGCAGGAGCAATATTCAATACATATACTCCTGGAGTTGTGGAGATAGCTGGAATAGGGATGATTGGAGGGAAGATAGTTAATGATAATAGTGCAGAGGGAATCTTAAAATTGATTGAAGATAATAATTTAGAAGATAGTTTGATTTTGGGAGATTCAGGTAATGATTTGAAACTTACTGAGGTAATTGTTAATGGCAAGAAGTATTATACTAATATTGATAATTTAGAGTTTCAATTAGAGAATCCTGTTGTTGAAGGAAATATTGCACTTTTTGGAAATTTTCCTGCAATAAATGCAGGATTGAGAGGGGTGATAATTGGTATAGATGATAAAAAGATTAGTGATATGAAGGATCTTGGAAATATTTTAAGTGAATATAATGTTGGAGATGAAGTTACAATAACTACTAAAGAAGGAAATGAAATATTGGAATTTGATTTAGTTTTGAGTGAATATCCTAATGATCCTGGAAGAGCGATTATGGGAATTAATTTGGTAACTAGAAGTAATGAAAGAATCTTAGGAAAGATAACAGAATTTTTCAATTTCTTTAAAGAGGAAGGTACTAAATATGAGCCTAAATTTAACCCTGAATTAATTTTATTTATTTATAATTTAATATGGTGGTTGGCTTTAATTAATCTTAGTGTAGCTTTAGTTAATATGTGGCCTGTTGCAATCTTCGATGGTGGAAGATTTTTCATGTTAACAGTTTGGGCAATTACTGGTAGTGAGAAGTTTGCAATGAGAGCTTTTAAGCTTGTAACTTATTTGATTCTTGCATCATTGGCGTTGTTGATGGTGGGATGGTTTTTAGCTATATTTTAGAATTAATTACATAAATACTAAGCCATCTTTTGTTAGAACTGTGAATTTTATTCCGACTGGTAAAGATAAAAGGGCCGAGATTAGGGCCATGTGTTGTTTTCCGTCTCCACTAGCAATTGAAAGAGCTACTTCTATACCTTTAATTTTGTTCTTTATTTTTTTTGAGATCTCGTCTCTGAGATCTATGATTGAACCATCTTTAATTTCTATGAATTCAAAATCTTTTTTGTTAGTAAATTGTTTTGCAGAGCTATCTCCTAAAAGAATTATATTGTCCCAATCTCCATGATTAATGACTCCAGTTATTTGTCCCCAAGTTCCTTCTCCCTTCCCTAATAATGCTACTAATTCCATGATATAGAAATTGTGGATAAATTTATAAGGTTTTATGTGTTTGAGTGGTTAGAGGTGTTTTATGAAAGACATTCCATTATCAGAAATTACATTGAGAAAATATGAGAAGCCAAGTGGATTGGAAAAAAGAGAATTAGTTAGGAAAATTTGTTTAAGTTTAGGACTATTGCAATTAGGAGATTCTAGAGATGTTATTGTGGATATATTGATGGTTTTGATTGATGCAAATAAGGGTAGAGAAAGATTGACTAGTAATGAAATTGGGAAGAGAGTTGAGATTATTAGAAAAAAATATAGTTTAGAAACTAAAGGTTTAGCAGAGAGTAATATTAGAAGACAATTAAAAAGATTAAGAGATGGTATGTTAATTGATAAGCAAGGTAATGATTATTATTTGCATGAGAATGAATCACTTAGGGATATTTTTGAGAACAATATAGAAAAATTTATTGTACCTCAAATCATGGAAAGAGTTAAGGAATATTTATCCGAATTAGATAAAGAAGATTAATATAAAAATAAAAAATAAAAAATAAAAAATAGGTTTATCTTCGCTTCTTTTTAGTTCTCTTTTTTGCAGCTTTTTTCTTTGCGGGCTTTTTCTTTGCCGTAGCCACTTTAGCTTTTTTCTCTAGAGCTTTTTTCAATTTCTCTATAGCAGATAATTGTTTCTTTAAAGATTTTATTCTTATAGAAGCTTGTTTTGGTGTCTTTGGTTGTTTTACCATTGTTTATTTATTGTGCCTCCTTTCATTAATTGGAAATATATTTTATGATATGTTATGTGTAATATATATATAAATGTTTGTTTGGAAGTAAAAACAAATTTTTCATTTTTTAAGAAATTGTCAGTAGTTAGATTTATATACCCTAAACAAATAAAATTATTAGACTACATCGTATAGCTCTAATATTCTAAGGGTTTATGCGCATAGGTAGTAGATAATCAAGGAAAAAATTATGGCAAACGAAACTAAGTTTCTCGAGGCTGTTAAGAAGCTTCGTGAAGAAAATAAGAAAGAAAGAAAGTTTGATCAAACTGTTGATATAATTGTAAATCTAAAGGAGTTTGATGTTCGGAAAAATAGTTTTAATGTTTTTGCAAATGTTCCAAATAAGATTAAAGATAAAAAGATTGCAGGATTTTTTGAAAAAGATAGTAAAATAGTTGATAGTATTAAGAAAGATAATTTTGTTAAATATAAAGAAAAGAAGGATGCTAAGAAATTGATTAAGAATTATGATTTCTTTATTGCTAATGCTAAATTAATGCCAGCAGTTGCTACAAGTTTTGGTAGAATTTTAGGGCCTGTTGGAAAAATGCCAAGTCCTCAATTAGGTATCTTGCCTAATGAAGAAGAAGCTGTTGTAAAGGCTATTGTTGAAAGAGTAAATAAAAGTATAAGAATTGTTGTTAAAGAGCCTAGTATCAAAGTAGGAGTTGCAAGAATAAGTTTGGATGATGATAAGATTGTTGAGAATTTAGTTGCTGTTTATGGGAAGATTTTGGAAAGTTTACCTAAAGGAATTGATAATATTCGAAATGTTAAAATTAAATTAACGATGAGTAAGCCGGTTGGAGTTGATTTGAAGTAAGATGAATGCAAGTACAGATTCAATAGGATTGAAAGAGAAGGATGTTAATAATTTGGCAGATAGTATAAAAAAATCTAAGACTTTAATGGTAGCTTCGATAAAAGGACTACCTTCTAAACAATTTCAAAATATTAAAAAATCTATTAGAGAACATGCAGAAGTTAAGGTTGCTAAGAAAAATATTATGATGCGAGCTTTAAAGATTGCTGATGTTTCTGGATTGGATGAATATGTTGGAGCAGATTGCGCGTTTGTTATTTCTGATTTGGATGCCTATGAGTTAGCAGGTATTTTGGCTAAGAAAAAAACTCCTGTTTTTGCTAAAGCTGGACAAGTTGCAGAAGATGATATTGAAGTTAAAGAGGGTCCAACAAATATGGTTCCAGGTCCTGCTATTAGTGAGTTAGGTGCTTTAGGTTTACAGGTTGCTGTTAAGGATGGTAAGATTGCAATTAAGGCTCCAAAAGTAGTTATTACAAAAGGCCAGACAATTAATGAAAATGCTGCAAGTATCTTTCAGAAATTGAATATCATGCCATTTAGTGTTGGATTAAACATTAATGTTGCCTATGATGTGGCAAGTAAGAAGATATTTACAGAATTGAAGATTGATCCTGAAGGTTATACTGAAGATTTGAAAATTGCAAGTAGTAAGGCTCTTGGATTTGCACAAAAGATTGTTTATATTTGTAAAGAAACAATTGGATACTTTTTGGCTAAAGGGAATGCTCATGGGAATGCTTTGGAGAAGTTTGATGTTGAAGAGAATAAGGATGAAGTTAAAGATGAAAATACTGAAAGCGATAAAGATGATAAGACAAGCGAAGCTGATGGTAAGGAGAAAGTAGAAGAAAAAGTGGAAGATGTTAAAGAAAATAAAACAGAGGGTGAAGAAGCTCCTGCAGAAGAAGAGAAAAAGGAAGAGAAAAAATCTGAAGAAGCTGTTGAAGAGAAAGATGATGCTCAATTAAATAAACCGGAGGAAAGCGCATAATGGAAGCAATATATGCTGCTTTACTTTTGCATAAGGCTGGACAGCCTGTTGATGAAGAACATATAAATAAAGTTCTTCAAGCTGCAGATAGTAAGGTAGATGAAAGCAAGGTAAAAAGTCTTGTTGCAAGTTTGAAGGATGTCGATATCGATTCTGAATTAGAGAATGCTGTTGTAGCTAGTGCTGCTCCTGCTGCTGGTGGAGAATCAGCTGGCGGAGATGAAGCAAAAGCAGAAGAAGCACCTAAAGAAGAAAAGGCAGAAGCTTCAGCTGAAGGACTTAGTGCTCTATTCGGTTAATTTTTCTTAAAAAGAAAATAGAGTAGAGCAAAGCTAGTTGTAGCTTTGGATAGTTATAGTTATCTAAATAATTTATTAAAGAAACCTTTTTTAGTAGTTGAATCTATAATTTTATGAGGGTTGTTTTCTAGGCTCTTTGTTTCTTCAGCTTCAGTAATTACCTTATATATTATTTCAGGGCGTTCTTTTATCTGAGGTATTTCTTTTGCCATTTGTTTATTTGCAAGATCTATTGCATTTTCAACAGATATTTTCGAGTAGCCTTGGCTAATTAATGAGTATCTTAATGAATCTAAAGTATAACCTTTTTTTAGGTTTTTTTTAATATAATCTGCAATATCTTGAGTGGACATAATAATATTAGGTTAGATTTGTTTTTAAAAATTATTGCTCTTAAGAAATCTTTTTATAGTTAAATCTTCTCTTATATTAAAGATGGTGATGTTTAGTTTTTTACAAAGTTTTATGGGTAATTTACCTCATGATTTAGTAATAGTTACTGAGATAGGTTTCCTAATTATAATAGCAACTGTTCTTGGGTTTTTTGTTAGGTTAAGTAAACAGCCATTGATTCCAGCATATATTTTAACAGGAATTATAATAGGCCCTTTGGTATTGGGACTAGTTGAAGATCCTGATTTGATAAGTAATTTGTCTCAGATAGGTGTTGCTTTTTTGATTTTTACAGCAGGTATTGAAATAAAATTAAAGAAATTAAAAGAGGTTGGGAAAGTAGCTAGTGTTGGAGGAACATTACAAGTTTTGATTATGTTCTTTTTGGCATTCATGGTTGCAATAGGATTAGGATTTGTTGGCAAAGCTCCTGCATATGTAGGATTAGTTGTTGCATTTAGTAGTACTATGGTTGTAATAACATTGTTAGCTCAAAAGAAAGAGATTAATAGTTTACATGGAAGGATTATTATAGGATTTTTATTGATTCAAGATATTGCTGCAGTTATAGCCTTAGCTGTTTTAGGGAGTGATCTAAGTTTTAATAGTATTACATTTGTTTTGTTAAAGGCTATAGGTTTTGGTGTTTTTGCTATAATAATAAGTAAGTTGTCTAATCCTTTTTTTAGAAAGTCTGCAGATAATCATGAAATGTTGTTATTGATGTCTATATCTTTCTTGTTTTTATTTATTATTGGTTCTGCAGTAGCAGGATTGTCATTAGTTATTGGAGCTTTTTTTGCGGGAGTAGCATTAGCTAATTCAGACTATAAAACTGAAATTCAGGGAAATATAACTAGCTTAAGAGAATTCTTTGCAGTAATATTCTTTGTAGCATTAGGAATGCAATTACGGTTAATCTCTGGAAATTTAGTTACTTTATTTTTTATATTGTTGGTATTGGTCATAATAATTAAGCCATTATTAATTATGTATGTGGTAAGAATTTCAGGATATAAGAAGAGAACTTCTTTTTTTACTGGAAATGCATTAGCTCAAACAAGTGAATTTTCATTGATAATTGTTACAATAGGATTAGCTGCAGGGCACATAGATCAAGGCCTATTTAGTACATTAGTTTTATTGACAGTATTAACAATGTCTCTTACCACTTATTTTATAACATTTGAAAGAAGATTGTCTGAATTATTTTCATGGCCGCTAAATATTTTAGATAAAGTTAAGACTAATAAAGAGAATTTGGAAAATATAGATAGAAATGACAAGGAAGTGGTTATTTTTGGTTGCCATAGGATAGGTGGTTTAATATTAAGAGATTTAAATAATCATAAAAAAAATTTAATGGTAGTAGACTATGATCCTCAAATAATTAAATCTCTAATTACTAAAAAGATTCCTTGTATTTATGGAGATTTTATGCATGAAGAGATATTGGAAAAAATTAATTTGAAAAATTCTAAAATATTTATTAGTACAATTCCTGCATTTGATGAAAATAAGGAATTAATCAAGAAGATAAAGAGAGTTAATAAGAGTTCAATAGTAATTGTTGTTGCAAGGAACATTGATGAAGCTAATGAATTATATAAAAAAGGTGTAGATTATGTTATATTGCCAAAATTTATTAGTGGAGAAAAGATTAGTGATTTGATAGGAGATGCTAGGAAGGGAAAGATGGGGAGATTAAGGATGGATCATAAGAAATATTTGAAGGGAATTGGACGTTTTATTGATTAAAGATGATTATCTTTTTTTCATGTTTCTTATAGAAAATCTTTGCATGTTTCATCTTTTCTTTTGAGGTTGTAAAAATAGTTAATATTTTATCACCCCTTTTAATTATTTGGTTTTTCTTTTTATGGATATAGATTCCTGCAGCCTTATCTTCAGGGCATCCAGCATGTCTAGCTAATCTATTGATTAATTTGTTATCAATATGTTTTATTTTTCTTTTTGATTTTGTCCTTATATTAAAACTGAAATTTGGTTGTAATTTTTTTAATTTGTTGATATTTCCTTTTTGTGCTTTAATTATTTCTAAGAATTTTTTATAAGCCTTTCCTGAATCTAAGATTTCTTTTGCTAGTTTTGGATCCTTTCCAGCTAATCTTAAAAGTTCTGCAGATAATTTTAAAGATTTTTCTTCAAGGTCTATTGGAGAATCCTTTCTAGTAAGTACCTTAATAATATCAATCATTTCTAATACCGGCCCAATTCCATTTCCGATGGGTTCGTTGCCATCTGTTAATAAAACTTTTAGATTTAGATTAAACTTTTTTGAAAGTATTATAAATGCTCTTTTTAATTTTTTGGCCTCATTCTTTGAAACTTTTGCTGAATTTCCATAAGGAATATCTATGAGAATATATTTACTTCCTGCTGAAATTTTTTTAGATAAAATAGAAGCTAATAATTGAGAAGTGGAATCTATGTTCACAATACGTTCTATTTTTATTATTTTATCGTCGGTAGGAGCTAATCCTAGGGCGCCTCCCCAGACAAAACATGCGTTTGTTTTTTTTATTATCTTTTTTATTTCTGGAATTGAAAAGTCTACTTTTGCTATAGTTTCTATTACATCTGCAGTTCCTGCGGCACTAGTTATTGCTCTTGAGGAAGTTTTTGGCATTTTAAGTCCTGCTGAAGCACAGATTGCAGTAACTATAGGGGTTGTCCTATTTCCAGCAATTCCCCCAATAGAGTGTTTATCAAATATTTTGCCTTTTAATTTTAGTTGATTCCCTATATCTACCATTGCCTGAGTAAGATTTTTAGTTTCTGTCATAGACATTCCTTTTGAGTAAACTGCAGATACAAAAAATGCAATTTCAACCTCGGTTAAAGAGTTGTTTGCAATATTTTCTATAATCTCGTAAATCTCTTTTTTTGATAGACGATGACCTTCTAATTTTTTCTTTATTATTCCTATGCTTAATGGTTTTTTTACTACACTAACTTCAACATAATTTGTTGAATCTAAATGTAGTTTTCTTATTATAGAATCTGAAACTGCTATCTGATTTTTAAAAACTATCCCATCAACAATATCAACTATAGAAATTATCTTTTTTTTTCCTTTTTCTATTAAAACACGATTCCCAACATGCAAACTTAACTTCTTGGCAGTATCTTCATGCATCATACAAACTGGTCTTCCTGCAAGAAATTTTAATTTTTTAATCTTAAGTTTCATTTTTTATTTTTATATAAATGGATTATAATCTTTTATTTTTTTAAACATAATATTATCTCCATATGATTTCTTTCTATAAAGTTCAAATATTAGTATTACATAAGCTAGAATTAAGGGTCCTATTATCAATCCCAAAAGACCAAATACATAAAGTCCTCCTATCATTCCTATTAGTATAATTGCAGGATTTATTTGAGTTTTTCTTGAAACTATCATCGGTCTGATTATAGTATCAACCCAATTTATTAAAAACAATCCATAAATAAATAATCCCAAGCCAGCGCCGGTTCTATCTATACTAAAAAGATAAATATCTATTGGAATCCAAACAAGCCAAGGACCTATTATTGGTATTATTCCTATAATCATAGTTATTAGAGTCATCAACAAAGCATTTGGAACTCCAAATATGAAATAACCTATTCCTGCCACTACCCCTTGAATTATTCCTACAACTATCTGACCTATAAGAACTGAATTTGTTATGTCTTTAAAATGTTGGACAAATCTTGTCTGAACATCCTTTTTCATGGGAGATAATGATTTTAAATATTTGAATGCTTGATTACCATCTCTTAATGCATAAAATAAAATTAAGAATACTACAACTAATTGTAATAACAAATTGGGTAGATTAAATATGATATCTCCAATAGAACTTGCATAACTAGTTAATAGATTAGAAAATGAGACCTGTATTGAATTTGCTAAATTTGCAGATATTTTAGAGGATAATGGAAGAAGTGTTTCTAGGATATTGACAAAATTTATTTTTTGTGCTGCAAAGTAAATGTTAATTATTTGATTAAATATGGATCCAAGAATTACTCCAAATATGATTGCTAGAATTACAAAAATTCCTAAACATACAATTAATGCAGCGATATTCTCATTTTTCACTCTTTTAAATGTGAACCTATATAATGGAGATAAAATATATGCAAATAATAATCCGTAGATTATAGCAAAAAAAATTGGCCTTATGATTATGAACGCCATAATAAATATGCCTATGATAAGTAAATAGTTTAAAATATCTCTAACATTATCCTCTTTTAACATAATAATTATAGTTTATTGTCATTTATAAGGTTTCTGAGAATTAAGTTTTTTTAAGATTTATGTTCTTTAGTATGGTTTATTAAGATATTAAAATGTATAAATTTAAGGGCAAGGTTTATAAATTAAATTAAAGGAATTATAATAAGATGAAATTTTATATTAATAAAATATTTGATAATGAGGTAGATGATTTGGCTCATTTGCAATTCATTAAGTATAGTCGAGGGAGATTTAAGTATAAGGCAATGGTGGCCGTTAAGGCTCAGGCTAAGGGCATATTTAAGGTTGGGACTACTGCAGAGTATGGTAATGAGTTGGTTAGATATTTAGCTGAGAAGTTAGGAGATGAAGGTGCTCATGTTAGTGGGGTTATAATGACTACTCAGAATTTGGATGGGGAGTTTGAATATGATGAGAAGAAGAATGCATTAGGTGTTAAAAAGTATATGCTTGATAGAGAAATGACAGGTAGTAAAATTATTGAATTGTTAGATAAATTCCCTAAATGTTTTTTTGGTTTGAGTATGAAGGTTGGAAATACGGACTTAAAGATAAAACCTAAATCTCCTAAGTCTCCGAAGCCAGGTAATAAGGCAGATAGTGAGATAAAGATTGATTTTTGTAAGTTGAAGACTGATGATGTTGCATTGGTAAAAGGATTATTATTTGATGTTGATGATTTTAAGGAAGTTAGGATTAGTCATACATTGATGATTGATGAGATTGTTGTTAGTGATGAGTTGAAGGCTGAAGCTAAAGATGATTTTAAGTTGATTAAGGAGAAGGCTAAGAGGAAGGGGAAGATTGTTAGGGAGTTGACGGTTGATGGTGTGGAGAAGAAGGTTGAGAAGGAATTTGAGGTTTAGATAAGTTTTTAAAGGCATTTTTCTAGATAAAATTAAGTTAATCACTAAGATAGACGTATCTTAGCTAAGGTTTTTGATAGTGTTTCGTTTTAACGGAATGGCTCAGAGCAATTGTTCTAGAGTTAATTATCAGTTACCAGAGGTGATGAAATTCGCAAAGAAATTTGAGAATCAATTAGAGAATATAGAATATGGGACATCGTGGACATATGAGACATGGAAGTTTGCAGTTCTGGCCGAGAAGTCGAGCCAGCAGAGTTTTACCTAGTGCGAGCTTTAAAACTCTGAGTCGAAACGATATTGGTTTGTTAGGTTTTATTGGTTATAAGGTGGGGATGGCAAGTGCTTATGTGAGAGATAATAGAAATAATTCTTTAACTAAAGGTCAAAGAATAACTATTCCAGTGACTATTATTGAGTTTCCAACGGTTAAGATTTTTTCTACAAGATTTTATAAAAATGGTAGGGTGATGGGTGAGATTTTGAATTCTAATATTGATAAGGAAGTTAAGAAAAAAGTTAAGGTTCCAAAAGAAGTTAAGAAGAAAATAGATGATGTTTCTGTTAATGATTATGATGACTTACGAGTTATACTTTATAGCCAAGTTAAGAAAACTGGAATTAAGAAAAAACCAGATATGATTGAAGTTGCCTTGAGTGGTAGTAAGGAAGAAAAAATTAATTTTGTTAAGGAAAATGCTTCTAAAGAGATTAGTGTTAAAGAATTTATGAATGATGAGTTTTTGAAAACAGGTTTGATTGATATTCGAGGGGTTACTGTAGGTAAGGGGTTGCAAGGTCCAACAAAAAGGTTTGGTTTGAAATTAAGGTCTCACAAATCAGAAAAAGGAGTTAGGGGTCCTGGTTCTGGGGGTCCATGGCATCCTGCGAGAGTTGAATATACTCAGCCAATGGCTGGACAGATGGGTTATTTTACCAGAGTTATAACTAATAGTAAGGTTTTGAAAGTTAGTTCAGTTGATGAAGATGATATTAATTCTGGAAAGGGATTCAAGAAATATGGAATGATAAAGAATGATTATATTTTGGTTCATGGCAGTGTTACGGGTCCAAGTAAGAGACCTTTATTTTTTACGATGCCTGCTAGAGGAAGTAAGAATCAGAGTAAGAAAAATATGGAGGTTATTGAGTTAAGATGATAGCTATTAATCCACAATTTAGAAGAACTGATAGAGGATTGAAATCATTCATAGGAATTGGGGATTTGAGAGATAGATCTAATTTTAGACAGCTAATAAGTAGAGTTGGCAACTTTGATTTAAATGATGATGCAGTTGATGATGCTGATGAATCATATGTGATGTATGACCCTGAATTTAGCCAATTAAATATAGCATTTCTCCTAGATGAGGGATTTGAAGAGTATAATCATAATACTGGATTAATTATTATTGGAGAGGATTATCAAGAAATAGATAAGACCTTGCATGAATATTTAGCAAAAACTGGAATCAAATTAGTGGGTCCAAGTGAATTATTACAAAAAAGCCTAAGAACTGATGGATTAATTTTATACACTGGTTATCAGGAAGGAGCTTTTAAATGAAACTACAAGTATTAAACAAAGAAGGAAAGAAAGTGAAAGAAATGGATACAAAGTTATTCGAAGAACCTGTAAGAATTGATATTATTAGCAAGGTACTTGAAGCTGAAAAGTTAAAACAACCTTTCGCAAATAAGTTTCGCGCTGGAATGGATAGAAGTGCTAGTGGAAATGTTAGACATAGAAGACATGTTTGGAAATCACATTATGGAAGAGGCATGTCTAGGATTCCTAGAATGACTATGTCAAGACGAGGTACACAGTTTAATTGGGTTGGAGCAATTGTTCCATTTGCCAGAGGTGGAAGAAGAGCTCATCCTCCGAAGGGAAGTACTGGACTCGTTAAGATTAATAGAAAGGAAGCTATCAAGGCTTTGTTAAGTTCATTGAGTTATGTTAGTGATAGTAAGGAATTGGTTAAGAAATATGCTAGAATTGAAAAAGTGAATGAGGATTTTCCACTAGTTGTTGAAAATAAATTTTTAGAATTAAAAACAAAGGATTTTTTGGAAAGTTTGAAAAAGATATTGGGAGATCTTTATAGTGTTGCTATTCAAGAAAAAAGTATTCGGGCTGGGAAAGGTAAAATGAGAGGAAGAAAGTATAAGCAAAATGCTGGTTTGTTATTTGTAGTAGGGGATGAGGAAAATAAAAATGTTAATGGAATTGATATTGTTAAAGTAAATGAGTTGAGTGTTTCAGATTTAGCTAGTGGTGGAGCTAGATTGACATTATTTAGTGAGAAAGCTATTGAGGAATTAGGAAATATTTTTGATGATAAAAAGAAATCTAAAACTAAAGAAGTTAAGGTGAAGAAAGTTGATATTAGAAAAATTAGAAGAGAAAATAGAAAGAAAAAGGTAAAGAAAGTTAAAAAGATTAAAAATAAATCTGAGGAGATAAAGAAAGATGCTTAGACCGATTACATCAGAAAAGGCAGTTAGATTAATTGAATTAAATAACACTTTAGTTTTTGAAGTGGATAGAAGAACTAAAAAAGATCAGATTAAGAAAGATATTGAGGCGGGTTTTAATGTCAAGGTAGATAGTATCAATAGTTTAATAAGAAGTAATAAGAAATATGTTTATGCTAAACTAAATCCTAAGAACTTGGCAGTTGATGTTGCTACAAGTTTAGGAATGATATAATAATATGGCAAAGAGAATAACACAACAAGCTAGAGGAAAGGGAAGCATGACTTTTAGGGTTAGACCTAGAGCTTATAGACATAGAATTAGTTATCATAGTTTAAAAGTTGAGGGTGTTGGTAAGATAATTAAATTGTTTAATTCGGGAGGGCATACCAGTCCTCTTGTTGAAATTGAGGTTAAAGTTAGTGAGAAAGAAAAAATTAGATTTATTGTACCTGCTGCAGATGGAATTTATGAAGGTCAGGAAATATATTTAAGTAAAAGACCAGAAAATGTAGATCCTGTTGATGGAGATATTTTGAAGTTAAAAGATATTGCAACTGGAACAAAAGTTTTCAATGTGGAAAGTATTCCTGGAATGGGTGGAAAGTTACTTAGGGCAGGAGGTAGTTCTGCAGCTGTTGCTAGTAATGAAAATGGTAAAGTTGAATTATTGATTAAAAGGAGAAGGATTAGATTAAATGAAGATTGTAGAGCAGTTATTGGTGTTGCTGCAGGAGATGGTAGGAAAATTAAACCTCTAATTAAGGCAGGTAAGAGTCATCATATTAATAAATCTAAGGGTAGAAAGTGGCATAGAACTTCGGCTGTTAAAGTTAATGCTATCGACCATCCGTTTGGTGGTGGAAGAGGAAAAAGAATTAAGAGTAAGATTGCTAAAAGAAATGCACCTCCTGGAAGAAAAGTTGGACATATAAGACCTAAACAAACAGGAAGGAAGAAAAGATAATGGTATCAGATAAGAAAAAAATAGTTGGAAAGAAAGAATTTAACTTTAGAGGGCAATCTCTTGATGAACTTAAAAAGCTTGATATCAGGGAATTTGCTAAGTTGCTTAAATCTAATGAAAAGAGAACTTCATTAAGACAATATGATGAATTGCATAAATTCTTGATAGTTTGTAATAATAAACTTGCTAAAAATAAACAGATTAGAACTCATTTGAGGCATTTGGTTGTTGTTCCAAATATG
>Ga0066376_10002186_pt1 | contig 18385 bp, 16 predicted proteins | sample Knorr_S15_td_Bot_FD_77009 | JGI IMG/M metagenome (GOLD analysis project Ga0066376, IMG submission 77009) | Marine microbial communities from Southern Atlantic Ocean transect - Knorr_S15_td_Bottom_ad_5009_LV_A | ecosystem: Environmental > Aquatic > Marine > Oceanic | place: Southern Atlantic... | reverse complement strand
TCGAAACTGTATTCCTGATTATAAGGATATACTAGATGGCACGAGCTTAGATGAAAATTTCAATGGGAAACCTGATGAATGTGACTGTTGGGCTGACTTGAATGGTGATGGTGTCGTTGAGGTCAATGACATTATGATTTTGATTATGGAATGGGGTTCAACAACCTCTGTCATTTGTGATTTGAATGAAGATGGGATTGTAGAAGTCAATGACTTAATCATGCTGATTAGTGCATGGGGTTCATGCACCTAATTCAAGCAACTCAACTTTTTCCAAGTAATACCTCGATGGCACTGATGTCATCAGAAGACGACCTGTCACACGAACGAACTGGGACAACCTCTCGAACTTTTTCATACATCGATTCAACCGCATTTCCACTTTTAAGTGGTCGGTGATGATCTAGAGCGTCGCAACCCACAAGTATTTCAATTGCAATAACACTTCTACATAGGTTAACTGATTGCCTGAGCATCAGACCCGCGGTCGCACCCATGGAGTTGTAATCTTCAATGCCGGCAGAAGTAGAAATATTTGAGACGCTCGCTGGTGTAGCCAATGTTCGTAATTCGGCACAACATGCTGCAGCTGTGTACTGCGTAATCATGAGCCCGCACTCAACGCCCGGTGTACACGCAAGAAATGGAGGGAGGTCGTTGTATGAATCTCTCGCGGACAATATCCATTCAATTCGGCGTTCTGCAATTCCTGCAATATGACAGAGTGCAATTTTTAATTCATCCATTGCAATCGCCAGTGGCATGCCATGAAAATTTCCTCCAGAAATGATGTCATTGTCATTTGGAAAAACGAGCGGGTTGTCAGTGACTGCTCCAAGTTCTGCTGAAACTACTCCTGTAACTCGAGCGATTGCTTCTATTGCAGCACCCAAAACTTGTGGAGAACAGCGAAAACTATATGGGTCTTGAACGCGGTGGTCGTCTTCCTTATGTGATGCCAAAATTTCGGAATCTTTCAAGTGAGCCCTGAGGGTGCTTGCGACAGTTTGCTGTCCGCTTTGAATTCTCGCTTCATGGAGTCGTTGATCAAGAAATGTATCCGTTGCTTTGGCTGCATCAATTGACATCGCAGTTGCAATAACAGCCGCTTCACAAATCATCGCAATATCAGCTAATGCGACTGTAGCAACCGATGCCATCAAATGAGTCCCGTTAATCAACGCGAGTCCTTCTTTTTCTACAGGAACAATTGGAGTAATACCTGCTGCTGCCATTGCAGCTTTTCCGGGCATCGTCTTTTCACCAAGAGTTGCAGTTCCTTCGCCGCAAAGAACAAGCGCAAGGTGCGCAAGAGGTGCGAGGTCACCTGAAGCACCGACTGATCCCCGTGATGGAATCACTGGAGTGACACCGGCATTGAGCATTTCAACAATGCAGGTTGCAACTAGGGGTCGCGCACCGCTGTGCCCACGGCAGAGACTCGCTGCAAGTAACACCATCATCCCACGAACAATTTCTTTGTCTAGTGGGTCTCCGACACCTGCAGCATGTGAACGAAGTAAATTCATTTGAAGTTCAGTGAGTTTGTCTGGTTCAATACGAGTAGTTGACAGAGCACCGAATCCTGTGTTGATTCCATATGTTGCTTTGTTTGAAGAGACTGCTTGACTGACAGTTTTCCGCGCTGCTTCCATGAGTTCGATCGCTTGATCGCTTATCTCAACGGTTGCTTTCTTTCGAGCAACTCCAACGATTTGAGGACCGGTAAGTGGGCCTCCATCCAACACCAATAATTCTTGTTCCATCCCAACATCTTACCTCAGGTGTCTAACCCTTGGAGTTTTTTACCAAGGAGCGGACACCATGAATGTGCTAGGATGTTGGAATGGAATCGTGGATACGGATTGGTATTGTTGTATTGGCAATTGGAGTTGTTGGTGTGCTTGGTACGTGGCAAGCATCTGCCCTTGTTTCTTCCCGTGGTGCTCTTGGTCCAACGATGCTTCAATCGATATCTCCACTCTCATCTATCGTTGCGGTCCTGATTACCGTTGGGGTAGCATCGCTGATTGGGGGGTTCGTTGCACGGCTCACCTCGGCAACAACTGGGATGTTTATCCTGGGCTTTTCCCTTTTTGCAATGGCACTGAAACTTGAAGGTGTCGAGGAACTCATTTTGAGTAACGGGAATTGGAATTTGCTTGTCCTTGAAGCTGCATTTTTAAGCGCAATTGTTCTACTCGGGGCAATAACAGTTTTCGCCATTGGAGGTCCTCTGCAATGTGTACAAAAGGCAAAACCAGATGAAAAACTAACTGCACAAGTTGGGACAGCAATTCTTCTATCGCTGGCAATTCTTCCTGTAATTTGGCTCATTGCATATACACCTGCCAAAGGGCAAGTCATTGGAGCGGTTGCTCTGGGAGCGATTGGAATTGGAATGTTGGCAAGACAATTCCTCGGAACCATGCAACCCATCTTGCTTTTTGCCTTGCCTATTGCATTCGGCGGAGCAGGATATTTCATTGGGATGACACTGGGGGGTACAGATGCAACAGCATTTGCACAACAAAAAATGTCATGGTTGCTCTATCCGATGCCACTAGATTATGCAGCGGGAATCATCATCGGTTTATCAATCGGATTCGGGTGGACAGCTCCGACAGTTGAAAATTCAACAACTGTAATAGCCTAATAAAAGTTCAGGGAGGGGGTATGATGCACCATCTATGGCGCGTTTACATGAATACCAAGGGAAACGGCTTTTAGCAGAGGCAGGAATTGCAATTCCTCGTGGTAAAGTTGCCAAAACACCTGATGAAGTTTTTCATATTGCTGAAGAATTAGGTGGCAATGTCGTTGTAAAAGCGCAAGCTTGGGTGACAGGTCGAAAAGCCCTTGGAGGTGTTGCGTTAGTGCATTCTGCTGAAGAAGCCAGAGATGCTGCTGACCAAATGTTCACATTGCAATTCGGCAATTTTCCTGTTGAAGAATTGCTCGTTGAAGAACTCCTAGACATTAGCGATGAGTTTTTTGTTTCGATTACCATTGATGATGCAAATCAAGCACCGCTTTTGTTGCTTGATTGTGAAGGTGGCAGTGGTATTGAAAATCGAGCGGACTCGGTAGCACGCATTCCGATTTCAGCAGAAGGTGATATTTCAAGAGAAACACTGCTAGAGGTGACAAACGATGAAGACATCGCTGATGCCATTGAAAAAATAGTTCACGTTGCTCGCGTACATGAAGCACGCTCACTTGAAGTTAACCCCCTCGTGCGATTGACAGACGGAAGTATTGTTGCTGCAGACTGTAGAGTTACAATTGACGATTACGCTGTATTTAGGCATGATGATCTGGGAATTGAAATTGCTCGAGAACTAGATCATCCGCCCACGAAACTTGAACAACTTGCTTACGACATCGAACAAGAAGACCATCGTGGCACGTTTTACTTTGCAAAACTTCCAATCGAGGGTTGGGAAGATTCTGAAGGTTTAATCGCATTCCATGGAGCAGGTGGTGGTGGATCCATGATGTCGATGGACGCAGTTTCAAACAAAAATTTTACGCTCGCGAATTTTACTGATACAAGTGGAAACCCTTCCGTTGCGAAGGTCTACCAAGCAGCAAGAATCATTTTGTCACAACCTCATTTATGCGGATACTTCGGCAGTGGTAGTGGCGTTGCTTCGCAAGAGCAATACCATTCAGCGTATGGGCTTGCCAAAGCGTTCATCGAGATGAAGATGGCAATACCAGCGGTCATTAGGTTAGGTGGAAACAGTGAAGACCGTGCAGTAGAAATTCTTGAAGACGCATGTAAAAATGTACCGGCAATCGTTGAGGGTTTTAAGAAAGACGACACCCCCGAAAAGTGTGCGCAGCGATTTTTGGAACTTGTGACAGCCAACAAAAAACAAACAAACAAACACATGCATCGGCACGTGCCAGCATTTGTAGGAAGTGATTGTGCAACGAGTTTCCCAATGAAATACGGTACGTTTTGGATAGATGAACTAGATTCTGAAGAAGCTACATTTGTGGTCTCACAAAGCAGCGGTTTGCTTGAAGCAAATGGCACAGTGATTTCGTTGACAGATGATATTACTGATAAGGACAGTGAACTTATTGCTTGCGAAATCGAATGTTTGCGAGCGGGTAAACCCGTCGTCTTCCTTGATATGCCAGTAAAGGGAATCGACTAATGGCAGTCATCATTGACCAACACAAACGAGTGATGGTGCAGGGTATCACAGGCCGAGAGGGTCGAGCACGCACCAAATTGATGAAGGAGTTCGGCACTAATATTGTTGGTGGTTGTACTCCCGGAAAAGGCGGGCAAGAAGTTGAGGGGATTGTGGTTCACGATAAGGTTGCAGAAGTAATAGAAGATTCCGGGGGTGTAGATATTTCAGTTGTCTTTGTTCCTGCTCGCTTGGTAAAGCATGCAGCAATAGAGGCGATTGAAGCTGGAGTCAAATTGATTGTGCTCGTTCCAGATCGAGTTCCAGTTTGGGATGCGATGGCAATAGCAGCCAAAGCAAAAGAAGCGGGGGCGAATTTTGTTGGCCCAAACACCCTGGGTATTATTAGTCCGGGCAAAGCAGTGCTTGGCATGATTGGTGGAAGGGCAGAATCTGCTCGGCAGTGGTTTACACCACCTGAGCCCAACCTTACAAATTTGGGAGTCATTAGCCGATCTGGTGGGATGACAAGTTCATGTGGGTATTACCTTGCTCAAACTGGATTTGGTCTCAGTACCCTGTGCCACGTTGGCGGTGACAGCGTCATTGGGTTGCCCATTCCAGATGTTGCCCTCATGATGCAAGACGATGACGAAACCGATGGCATCGTCATTTTTGGCGAAATCGGAGGGAGTCAAGAGGAACAGCTCGCTAAGCATATGCAAGATGGCCGTATTACCAAGCCAGTCATTGCATATATTGGTGGTAAAGCAGCCAAAGAGGGAACTCGATTTAGTCACGCGGGTGCTATTATCGAAGGTGGCAGAGGTACCCATGATGGTAAAGTAAAGGCGCTTCGCGATGCAGGCGCGACAGTTGTAGATGCCTTCGGTGATTTGCCTGAAGCAGCCATTGCAATGTTTTCAATTGAAAGGTCTAGCACATGAGTGACACGTGGAATACAGCAATTACAGAAATTAATCCTAACAGTGTTCGTGTGCGAGGGTATGACATTGCTGAATTGATGGGGAATTGTTCATTTGGACAAATGGTCTATTTGATTCTTCGTGGTGACATGCCAAATGAGGCAATTGGTAAGTTGATGGAAGCAATTATTGTGTCAAGCATTGATCATGGTGCGACACCACCATCTGTTCTCGCAGCACGAACCGTTGCATCAACCGGAGCGTCCCTTAGTGCAAGTGTCGCTGCAGGAATCATGTCAATCAATAAACATCACGGTGGAGCGATTACAAACTGCGCAAATCAACTTGGCAAAATAATTGCAAAAGCAGATGGCGGAAATTTACACACTGCAGCAGAATCAATGCTTGCAGAATGGAAACTCTCAGGAGAGAGGATGAGTGGATTCGGGCACCGGATTCATTCGCAGGACCCCCGTACAACAAGGCTCATGGAACTTGCTAAAGAAGCAGGTGCTTGTGGCAAGCATATTGAAGCAGCACATGCAGTTGCACAGTGCTTCGCAGACGCCGGCAGAGAATTGCCAATCAATGTTGATGGAGCGATTGCTGCTCTCCTTGCAGATTTGGGCTTTGAGCCAGAAATCATGAATGGTCTCTTTATGATTGCGAGGACCCCCGGATTAGTGGCTCATGTAAGAGAAGAGCAGACAAGAATGAAGCCAATGAGAAAAATCGACCCAGTCAACCACACATACGATGGACCTAGCCCACGGAATTTATCACAATGACATACACGACTCAAGATATCGCAGAACTCTTTCCTAACATTATGGATATCCAAGACGAAGGACTCCGTGATGCAGTTGCAGCCGTCTGGAACGAAGCGATGACAACTGGTTGTGGTGGAAAGGGTTGGTCATTCGATGAACTTAGAGCATTGAAATTTACCTTGCTCGCAGGTGATATTGACATGACCTTTATCGCACATCTCAATTCATGCTGTCGTCAATGTATTGCAATTGCAGATGTCCTTGAGTCAGCATTTACATGTGATATTCCAATTAATCGGGATTATCTCATCGCTGGCTCCTTGCTTGCAGATTGTGGTAAACCACTTGAATTTGACAAAGATGCAGATGGCAATGTCATCAAGGGTTCTTACGGTGAATGTTTACGTCATCCGTTTAGTGGGGTTGCGATGGCTTACAAACATGGTGTTCCACCTGAAGTGATGCACATCATCGCTACCCATTCCCACGAGGGTGAAAAAGTGCAACGGTCAATCGAATCTATCATCTTCCACCATGCTGACTTCGTTGATTTTGATATTGCGAAATTCCTTGGGAAACAAGGGTGAAAATCAAGAACACGGGGTTCGTTGAGTTCCATCGACCTGGTCGGTCGACGTTTGTGTGGGTATTATTGATTCCAGTTGGTGTGTTCGTCTTTGCAATCATTAGAGAGCCAATCATGCTTATCCTTATGCTAGTTGGCGCACCTTTTCTCATGTTGTTGATTGACATTATCTCAAAGCGACGGCTCCTGTCGAATATACATCGAGAGACATCCATCCATACAGCCTTGAAAGATTCTGGAATTAAATGGCTCTACAACGCGAAGGGAACTGGAATACCAAGTCTTGACCGTGAAACACTCAACCTTCCACGAACTGTTGCTGATAATTCCTTATTTGATTTGCTCCAAGAGATTGAGATACCAGAAGGTTTAACCGAGCCAGAACAAATTAGAGGATCCATTCCGAGCAATGTCATTACATCGATTATTAGTAGTATTGTTTGTTTGCTAATCATCTATGGTATGTGGAGAATTACCAAAAGCACGGTTCCTCAAAATCTGAAATTGTTTGCTTGGATTGTCATGCTTATCTTAGGAATTAAACTTTGTCTGAATGTTCTGAGATTGCCCACATTTCAAAAACACAAAGTCCTTCCAGATTTCCTGCGTAATCTAGGTCGAGGGCAATTGCTTGCAAAGGGATATGTTGTGGGACCAGGATGGATTAAATGTGGAACAACTGTTTGGAGTGCTGAAACCGACATGTTGCTCATCCGTAGAACTGGTTGGCGGAGTGCATCAGCTGAAGTTGTTTGTTTGCTTGTGAGTAAAAAGGCACGAAAAAAGATTCGATTTAGCGGTGTACATGATGATGATTTTCGCACGCTATTTGGATTTTGGAATATTGCGGATGTCCGCATGGAGTTTGTCGATTCAGATATCAGTTAAGATTCGAGTATGCCGACTTATATTGAAAAAATAGCTGGTGGTTCAGCAGGCGAATTCATTCGAATTTCACCCAAGCACATCATGACCCACGATAACACCTCTGCCGTGATGGGAAAATTCAGCGCCATCGGTGCCACTCAAATTCACGATCCAAAACAACCCGTTTTTGCAATCGATCATGACATTCAAAACAAGAGTGAATCGAATTTAGGAAAGTATGCAAAGATAGAAAAGTTTGCAGCAGACCAAGGCGTGGATTTTTATCCTGCAGGAACAGGAATCAGTCATCAAGTGATGGTCGAGCGAGGGTACGTTACGCCCGGAAGTATGGTAGTTGGGAGTGATAGCCATTCAAATATGTATGGAGCACTTGCTTGTCTTGGTACACCTGTTGTTCGGACTGATGCTGCATCTATTTGGGCGATTGGTGAAACATGGTGGCAAGTTCCAAAACAAGCACGAGTTTGGCTTCGCGGTAAACCGCAACCTGGAATCGTTGGGAAAGATGTCATTATTGCACTTTGTGGTTTGTTCAATAATGACGAAGTCTTAAATCACGCAGTTGAATTTGCGGGAGATGGGATTGCGTACCTTTCGATGGAAGATCGATTGACGGTTTCCAACATGACTACTGAATGGGGAGCACTTGCAGGTGTATTCCCATTTGATGAAACTCTTCGCGGTTGGCTCATGGATAGGGCGGATTGGTTACAAGTACGCAGAACGCCAAGGTATACACCGCAAGATGTACAAGAGTGGTGGGAACAGAAAGAAGAAACAGATAGAGACGCTGTTTTTGACATTGAACTTGAACTGGATCTCGCAACAGTCATCCCACATGTGTCTGGACCTGACCATGTGAAGGTGATGCGTGCAATACCTGACATTGAATTAGAGAAACTGAAAATTGACAAAGCGTATTTACTCTCCTGTACAAATGCACGAATTGAAGACCTCGTTGCTGCAAGTGAAGTAGTTGAAGGCAAGAAAGTCGCAGAAGGTGTCAATTTTTACGTTGCGGCAGCGTCAGAAACAATTCAAGAACAAGCAGAATCGCTTGGTGTTTGGCAGAAATTAGAAGACGCGGGAGTAATCTTTCTACCTCCCGGTTGCGGGACGTGTATTGGATTAGGCGAAGGAACGCTTGAGGCTGGTGAAGTAGGAATAAGTGCTACGAATCGGAATTTTAAGGGGAGGATGGGAAGTCGAGACGCGATAGCATATTTGGCAAGTCCTGCTGTTGTTGCAGCGTCAGCGATTAAGGGATACATTTGTGCCCCGACGAAGTACGATGATATTGAGCCATCTGGCAAGGTGCTTTGTAAAAATGAACCAACCCCATCAACAGGAGGTGTTGATATCATTGAGGGCTTCCCAAAAAAACTTGAAGGCAGGGTGCTCTGGCTTCCCGTTGACAATATGAATACGGATGGTATTTACAGTGGAACGATGACGTACAAAGATGATGTCACCGATGAAGAAATGGGTGATGCTGCGATGTGCAATTATGACCCAGATTTCAAAGATATTGCCGAGGAAGGGGACATCATCGTTTCGGGTTTGAATTTCGGGACGGGTTCATCTCGCGAACAAGCAGCGACGTGTCTCAAAGTCCGCGGTATCCCATGCGTCATTGCAGCGAGTTTTAGTGAAACGTATAAACGAAATGCAATCAACAATGGATTCCTCGTCATCGATAGCCCCATGTTTGTCGATTATCTCTGGGAAACACTCGGTGACGAAAGTTTGACGATTGTTGGAGATGACTTCACGATTGATTTCACAACTGCGACTATTCATTTGGGTGATAACACATTCACTTTTGCGCCACTTGGTCCGGTCCCTCAAGAGATCATCGTTGCGGGGGGTGCTGAAGCAGTGGTCGCGCAGAAACTGAACTCATAAATTTGCATAGTTGTCTATAATTTCCGTTTGAAGGAGAAACATACACGATGTCGAAATATCGAATTGCATGGATGCCAGGTGATGGCGTAGGAAATGATGTCATGGACGCAGCGAAAATCGTCCTAGACGCGATGGATTTTGATGCGGAATATATACCCGCGGATATCGGATGGGAGTTTTGGTGCAAAGAGGGAGATCCTCTTCCCCAACGAACCATCGATATCCTCAATGATACAGATTGTGCCCTCTTTGGTGCAATTACAAGTAAACCGCGAGACGAAGCACATGAAGAACTCGCCCCTGAATTGCAGGATAAAGGATTGGACTACTTCAGCCCCATTGTGAAGTTGCGACAACTCTTTAACTTGCATACAAACCTCAGGCCTTGCAAGGCGTATCCGGGCAACCCACTTAATTACCGTGATGATATAGACCTTGTCATCTTCCGAGAAAATACCGAAGGCATGTACGGTGGGGTTGAATTCTTCCCCCTTCCAGAAAGCGTATATGAAGCACTTTGTGAAAACCCAAAGATGAAAAAGTGGAAAGACGTCGGTCTTGAAAATGTCGCGCTATCCACGCGCATCATGTCTGTTGGGGGATGTACTTCAATTTGCACCCAAGCATTTGATTACGCAAAAGCACATGGGCGTAATTCAGTCACCCTCCTTGAAAAGCCAAACGTACTTCGTGAAACGGGTGGTCTGATGACTCGTATTTTCCGTGATGTTGCAAAACAATATGACGGTATCGAAGCATGGGAAGCAAACATAGATGCCATCATGATGTGGCTTGTCAAAAACCCTCAAGATTACGATATCTTGGTTGCTGAAAACATGTTTGGCGATATTGCATCAGACCTTGCAGCTGGTCTTGTAGGTGGTCTTGGTTTTGCATCTGCCGCAAATATCGGTGATACCTATGCTGTCTTTGAACCAACACATGGTTCTGCACCAAAGTATGCAGGTAAAAATGTTGTGAATCCAATTGCGATGTTACTCACAGTCAAACTCATGTTTGACTGGCTTGGTGAAACTGAACATGCTGAAAATCTAGAAAACGCAATTGCTGAAGTCATCGTAGAAGGAAAAGTAGGCACCTACGATGTGAAAGGTCGCGGTAAGGGCGACTCCACCACCGAAGTAGCAGAAGAAGTTGCAAGAAAAGTTACAGCGCTCGCGAGTGCCTAAAGGAAAACTAAAAGAATATGTCGCACGACACTTCAAAATCAAACAAAGACTTTATTAGTTATGACCTTGCAGCATGGGCCGCGAACCTCACGTATGAAAAACTCAGTTCAGACGCTATTCACGCTGCAAAGTTATTCCTTTACGACAGTCTTGGCTGCGCACTTGGTGGTTCCAAACAGCACGATGTTGAAATTACCCTTGACCACTTTAAACAAATGGGTGGAGCGGAAACGTGTACTGTCTTCGGTTCTGGTTTTAAAACTGATCCAGTCACTGCGGCTTTTTTGAATGCTCTTTGTATTCGTGCAATGGATTACAACGATATTTATTGGAAAGCAGATCCATCTCATCCAAGTGACATCATTCCAGCACCTTTATCAATCTGTGAAATGAATGGATTGACAGGTAAAGATTTAATTCTCGGTACCATCATTGCATACGAAATGGAGATGCGACTCGCTGAATTTGGCGATCCAGGTGTACGAGAATATGGGTGGCATCACGCAACGATTACATGCATTGCAGCACCAATTGCAGCGGGCGCTGTTCTTGGATTATCCGCAGATCAAATTCAACAAGCAATTGGCATTAGCGCTTCACCACACATGTGCCTAGGAGCAGTAACCGCAGGCAAACTAACGAACATGAAAAATGCTGTGGACCCAAATGCGACTCGCATGGGTGTTGAAGCAGCGATGCTTGCTGCACGCGGATACAGTGGACCTGAACATGTCATTGATGGCAAAGAGGGTTTGGTGCATTGTTTTGAGAAGTTTGGTGGAAAATTCAACCTGAATATGCTCACAGACAAACTTCCAAAATGCAGTGGATGTCATTACAAAATAATCGATTGTGGAATGAAAAGTTTCCCTATTGAAGCCCTCAGTCACGCTCCACTCTCAGCGATGATGAATATCATCAAGGAGTACGATGTGAATCCAGATGATGTCGCTGAAATAAAAGTCGAAGTCATCGCACGAGCGGCTGACATTCTTGGCGATCCTGCCAAGTATCGACCAACGAGCAAAGAAACTGCAGACCACAGTTTGCCGTATTCCCTTGCTGTTGGACTTGTTGATGGCATGGTGACACCACTGCAATTTGAGCAATCACGTATTGACGATACTTCTTTGCATGCCGTGATGGATAAAATCAAGGTTGTGCCTAACGACGAGTTTGAAGCACTTTTTCCAGAGTTCCAACCAAGTCAAGTCACAATCACACTCGCAAACGGCACAAGCCACACAGCAAGGGTTGATGTGCCAAAGGGCGACCCACGCGACCCCATGACTGAAGATGAAATCGCAGTGAAATTCAATGCCCTTGGTGAATCAGTCATCGGACTCGCTGCATGCATTGAATTGCGTCCTCTTGTGATGAATCTGGAAAACGAAGAGTCACTTGAGCGTATGTTTGGGTTGATGACAACTCAAGCAACAGCAGATTGTTAATCAATCGATGTTATATTCTTGAATGCATCCATCCGCTCTTGCAGTTGTTGCTTGGTCGTTGAGACGAGACCATCAAGCCCGAAAGATTGCAGAGTAAAACTAGCGGTGATTGTTCCCCACGCCATCGCTTCCTTCATCGCATGGAAATCGCACGTGTCACATGATGCAAGGTGGCCAAGAAACCCACCTGCAAAACTATCACCGGCACCGGTAGGATCGACAACCTCAGATGGTTCAAGTGAAAAAGCAGGAAGGACAAGCGTCCCCTCTGGATGAACTAACACTGAACCGTGTTCGCCTTTTTTCACGATGACGAATGAAGGGCCACATTGAAGCAATTCGTTTGCAGCGACAATAGGGTCACTTTGATTTGTAAGTTGCTCTGCTTCTGAATCATTGATGATGAGACCATCAATCTCCTTGAAGAGCGTGAGTAATTCCTCATGGGCTATGTTAATCCATAAATCCATGGTGTCCGCGACTGCAAGCTGTCGTTGTGGAAACTTGTTGAGTAAATCGAGTTGGACGCTCGGATGGGAGTTTGCAAGAAAGATAATACGGCTATCTGCATAGGATTCAGGGACTTGAGGTGGTTCTTCTTCAAGTACACCGAGTTCCGTGAACAATGTCTCCCTTTGGTTCATGTTGTCAAAGTAACGACCTCCCCAGGCAAACGTTTTTGAACCTTGACGTCGTTCAAGACCCTCAAGGCAAAGACCGTCAATGGATTCAAGCAGTTCAGCATGCTCTAGCGGCCAATCGCCACCAACAACACCAACAACACGAATTGGCTTGTGATGAAACGCAGCAGCAGCAGCAAAGTATGCACATGAGCCTCCCGAAACTTCCATTGCTTTTGCAGACGGAGTATGGACAGTATCTATTCCGATGGTTCCAGTGACGAGCAGTGGCATACGTATGGATTATAGTGCTGAGCGAAGATTGCCACCTACCGCTTCAAGCTTTTGTGTTGCAGATTTGAAATCCAAATCACATTGATGCATAACGATTGCAGTTTTGAGTTCACCATGAGCATTCTCAAGAATCGCTGCAGACTCTTCTCGTTCAGTACCACAAATTGAAGTGATGATACGGATCGCGCGATCACGCAACTTGTTGTTTGTTGCTTTGAGGTCAACCATCAGGTTGCCGTAAACCTTGCCAAGTTGAGTGAAGAGGGTGGTTGAAATAATGTTGAGAGTGAGTTTGGTTGCTGTGCCTGCTTTCAATCGAGTTGACCCTGTGAGGGGCTCTGGTCCAGTGTCAAGAAAAATCATGTGATCAGCAAGGGGTTCTATGATAGATGAGCAAGTAATGAAGCCTGTCATCGCACCTCGCTTTGTCGCAGCACGGAGTCCGCCAATGACCCATGGTGTTGTACCGCCAGCAGAAATTCCAAGAACAGTGTCGCTACTCGAAATACCCAGTCTGTCAAATTCAGGAATAATGCCAAGAGGGTCATCTTCCTTTGCTTCTGAAGATGTCCTCAAGGAAGCATCACCTCCTGCGATGAGCCCAACGATGAGCTCTGGATCAGATTGAAAGGTCGGTGGGCACTCTGCAGCATCTAATACACCCAGTCGACCTGAAGTACCACATCCAATATAAATCAATCGTCCACCTTTGAGGATTTTTTTATGTACATCATCAATAAAGGCGGAGATGGAAGCATTGGCTTTTTGGACTGCATTGATTGCTTGTTCATGGTCGGAGCTCAAGAGGTCAACACACTCACGCGTCGACAACATGTCAAGCGAAACAGTTCCGCCATGTACTTGTTCAGTTGCGATGTGTCCTCTATCTGGCGGCAATGACATAGTTGTAGTGTATGTCAATAGTAAAAAACAACACCCCGCAAATGTGCGAGGTGTTGCAAGAAATTAAACTCAAATGAGGAGTTAGACCATTTCCTTCAATGCTTTCAAAGGCGTCACTTTGACAGCTTTGCGTGCTGGCTTCGCTGGAATATCGCGAGTTTCATTTAATAGTGGAAGGAAGACATTCTTACGTGCTGGACGACGTGGAACTATTTTCTTTTTCACTTTCATAAGACCAGGAACGGTGAATACGCCGGGACCTCGGTTACCAAGATCCTTTTTAATCATACCGGTCATTGAATCAAATACAGATGTAACTTCTTTTCGTGAAAGACCAGTGTCATCAGCAATTCCTGCGATGATTTGAGTCTTAGTGCGAGGTTTGCATTCAGTTGTTTTTGCAGTCTTTTTTGCAGTCTTTTTCTTAGCGTTCTTTTTGGCCATGGTAATCGAATCCTTTCATTGGTCCAACTCGTTCGTGTGCTCTCCCGCCAACACTGGCGAATTAATATGGCACGTTCAATATGAAATGTACATAGGATGTGTTCAGATCACAAGGTGATTGTACAGGAAATCGCAGGGTTTTAGCACTTTTTTCAAAAATCAGTATCAAAGTACAAACTGGGTAAAAGATAAATATAGAAACTTAACTCTTTACAATCGGAAAGTTTTCATCACTTTCAATCATGTCATCCATCAATTCTTCGAATGTATATTTTGGATCCCACCCTAATTCTTGACGGATTTTAGATGAGTCGCCCTTGAGGTCATCAAGTTCTTCAGGTCGAAGGTATCGTTTGTCCAATACGTAATAATCATCAAAATTCAAGCCAAGCTTGTTAAAGACGTAATCGCAACAATCTCGAACGCTATGGGAAATTCCAGTAGCACAGACGTAATCATCTGGTTTGTCAGCTTGCAGAATCAGCCACATTGCTTCAACGTAATCCTTGGCATGACCCCAGTCACGTCTAGCGTCGAGATTCCCCATTCGGAGTTCGGTTGCTTTGCCACTTGCGATAGCAATTGCTCCTTTAACGATTTTGCTCGTAACAAAGTTTGAGCCTCTGCGAGGAGATTCATGGTTAAAGAGGATGCCATTACTGATAAACATGTCATACGAGTGGCGATAATTCCTTGTGATGTTATACCCGAAAACTTTTGCACAACCATAGGGGCTGACAGGACGCATCTTCGTAGTCTCTCGCTGAAATCCATCGTCGTCGATGCAGTTCCCGAACATTTCAGAGGACGACGCTTGGTAAATTCTTGCATTTGGTGCTACTAACTTGCATGCTTCAATAACATTCAATACACCGTTGGCAACTGCTTGCACTGTATACAGTGGAACATCAAAACTGATTCGAACATGTGATTGTGCTGCCAAGTTATACACTTCGTCTGGTTGTACTCGTTGAATAATCGAAATGAGCGAGGACAAGTCGGTCAAATCCCCATAGTAAAGATTCAGTTGTTCGAATACATCGTCTAGGCGTGCAGTTTGATTTTCAGCAACAGAGTTTCGCTTCAATATGCCATGGACTTCATATCCTTTGTCGAGTAAAAACTCTGCAAGGTATGAGCCGTCTTGTCCATTGATACCTGTGATGAGTGCTTTCTTCATGAATTAATTACTTTCTTATTAGTTATATACCAGTCGATTGACTTTTTAAGACCTTCTTCAACGGAGGTGAATTGGAAGTCTGGCATGTTTTGCTTGAGTATGCTGTTATCAGATGGCTTTTTCAATTGCCCATCGGGATAGGTTTCATCATAAACGATGTTTCCAGTGAACCCCATCGTTGATGCAATTGCTTGAGCGATGGTGGATATTTGAACTTCATCGTCTGGTGACATAATAAACGGAATTGCGTCATCATAATTCTGAAGAACCCATTTTGATATTTTGGCTACATCTTCAACATAGATGAACTCTCTCCATGGCTTTCCTGAACCCCAAATGACAAAATCAGTTTCACTTTCCATCGCTTCATCGCATTTTCGAATGAGGGCGGGAATGACATGGCTACTTTCCAAATCAAAGTTATCGTGTGGACCATAAATGTTACAGGGAATGACAGTGATGAAATTGCATCCATATTGGTCGCGATACGCTCTACTTTGTACATCGAGCATTCGTTTTGCGTATGCATACGCATAATTTGAAGCATGCGGTTCACCATTATGAATCTGATCAGGACTTAGAGGATACGTAGCGTCATCTGGAAAGACACAGGTGCTCATAAATGAGACCACTTTTTCAACATTGCACCGTCTCGCTGCTTCAAGAACATTCGTGTTGATAATCGTATTTGCATAGAAGAACTCACCAAGTTGTTCCATGTTGGCTTTAATGCCACCAACTTTCGCAGCGCAATGAATAATTTGGGTTATGTGATTGTCATTGAGGTAATCAACGATGGAATCGAGTTCCATCAAGTCAAGTTCCTCCCTTGTCGGCTTGAACTCTGCCTCGATTGCAGACCCAACAAGTCCTCTTCCACCTGTCACCAGTAAAGACATACGAAAATCCTTTTGTTTTGTGGTGTTGGTTTCATAGGGAGTGAATAATTGTCGCAGTATACGGTTGATTTCAACGTTTAAGGGTTTTTGTTATAACTCTTGATTCGCCAATTCAAGCACGTCAAAATATGACTTGCTAGATTTTTTGACGGTGTAATGCGTTTCCAAAAGCTCTCTCGCATTCTGTCCTACGGTTTGAACTTCCTTCGGGTTCGCCATGAGTTTACGAACATATGCAACAAAACCATCAGAATCATCTATTGCTAGCCATACCCCGATATTGTTTTCTTCAATAATCGGTCGAAGTTCAGATTCTGGCGTTGAAAAGGCAATAATTGGACGTCCCACTGAGAGACATGTGTAGAGTTTTGATGGAAAACTGATGCCATCGATACCTCGGGCAATCGTGACGATGAGTGCATCGCAGCAATTCAGTGCGTCGTTAAATTGTTCTTGAGGGGTATACCCAAGCAGAATCGTATTGGTGAGATTTTTATCTTTGATTGTTTGGGCAATTTTAGATTTGCCTCCACCAGCACCAGTAATGACAAGGCGGAAATTCTCTCCAAGGAGTTGTTTTGCTCCTTCAAGAATCATCTCAAATTCATAGTACAGACCAAGATTTCCTGAATAGAGCACCGTGAAAGGCTCAATGAGTCCATGCTCTTTTGCAAAATCACTTTCTGCTTTTAGTTTAGGTTTCAGGTAATCTGGATCAGCCCAATTAGGAATGACATGTACACGGTCTGGGTCTGGAGAGTAATTGTTGACAACGAGTTCTTTTGCAGCTTGACTCAGAACAATAACTTGGCTGGCGCGACGATACATGATTTTGTTGCACCATTGCCAAAAGCGGTCGATGAATCCGTCCTTTCGAATCTTACCAAGCCATACCGCAATCTCAGGATACGAGTCGTGCAATAGTACAACATATGTATGTTTGAATACAAGAGAAATGAACCCACCAACGAAACCGAGGAAGGGGGGATTTGTTGTGTACATGAAAACTCTGCCTTTTCGTCTAGGTAAGACATGGAAAAGGGTGAGTGGAAGCATGAAACTGATGATGTTGGTCAAACGACCAAAGATGTTGTCTTTACTGAACCGCGTCACGTTCATACGCAACACGTTGACCCCATTAGAATTCTCTTTCCGAGGGCACTTTTTCCAAGACTCTTTAGGACCATATGAAGGGCGACACGTAATCACCGAGGTGTCTGCTCCAAGTGCAGCGATTTCTTCGGCGAGTTCAAAGAGCAAGTGCCCCGAGGAGGCAACGTCTGGAGCATAGTATTGATTCAATATGACAACTTTCATCCGATTTGTTTTGGATGAAGATGGCTGTTCTTGGGTTGAATCAGACATGGTCGGCGGGTATTCTCCTCCCCCAAATCAAAGCGAGGTAACTTTATCGGCTTTTGAGGGTTTGTAGGCAAAGGTAAACACGAAGTGAGAAGAAATTTCCATAGGTTGACATGCTTTTGTGTCGGATTTGATTGTATGTTTCTTCCATTATTGACGTGTCTTTTTGGGTTCACTCCACTGGTTTTAGATACAAACCAAAGCTGTATTTTGGTGAGTTTCAACAATCAATCCATATGCCCGAATCGTTGATTGGCGATTGGGGTTTAACAGTTCTTTAATTTCGCATGGCGACCAAATGCAGCAGCGACGAGTTGCCGTGTAAATCCTTCATGACCAGCGGGGTCAAGCGACAAACATATATCAGCGCTGCCGTAATCAGCAGGTGGGTAGTAGACGCCACAATTCGCGTTGATTTCAAGCATGTATGGTGTGCCTTCTTTGTCGACTCTCAAATCGCAACGACCAAAACCCGTTGCATCCAAGGCGACAAAGAAACGTGCAGACTCATCCCTTAGCCGTTGTGCAAGCGATTCATCTGGAACGGGAAACGAAGAGAGTTTGTCATATTCAACCCACTTTAAATCTGAATGTTTAAACGACTCGCCCTTTGGAAAGAGGTACTGCACGGGTGTATAGGTCACTGGATGTTTCGGGTCATTTGGATTTTCGGCAACGAGTACGGTGCATTCAATACCCTCGATATATTCCTCGATTAAAGCAGCTCCATGGCGAGAGATGATTTTTCGTGCTTGAATGCTCAATCCCTCCGGTGTTTGCACTCGCGAGCGTCGACTAATATCGACACTAGCGTAACTG
>Ga0066376_10002185_pt1 | contig 18385 bp, 14 predicted proteins | sample Knorr_S15_td_Bot_FD_77009 | JGI IMG/M metagenome (GOLD analysis project Ga0066376, IMG submission 77009) | Marine microbial communities from Southern Atlantic Ocean transect - Knorr_S15_td_Bottom_ad_5009_LV_A | ecosystem: Environmental > Aquatic > Marine > Oceanic | place: Southern Atlantic... | reverse complement strand
TATACGTGCAGGACGAATTCAGTTATGACCAGTATGCTAAATATCCCGAACGGGTTTATCGGATTGCGATAGATATGGCGGTCGGAGACCGTGGTGATGTCCATTCCGCTCGATCAGCGCCTCCCTGGGCGCCGGTGCTCGCCGAGGAATTACCCGAAATCGAAAGCTATGTCCGGTTGAAATCCCCACTCGTATCCTGGATGGTCTCGTACGAACCGACGAATAAAAAGTTTCATGAGAAGGGGTTTTATTTCGCAGATGATACGGTCATTGATTTCTTCAACTTGAATATGGTCCGAGGGGACGCGGCTACCGCTCTGAAAGAACCAAGCACAGTAGTGATCAGCGAAGCAATGGCAACCAAGTATTTCGGAAATGACGATCCGATGGGGAAAGTAATTACGCTTGATAACTCCTATGATTTCCGGGTCACCGGGATTATGGAAAAGATCCCGGGGAATTCTCACTTTCAGTGTGAATTTTTCGCCTCTTTTGTCACCTTGCATACCATTGACAATGGTCCGTACGGTCAGGATTACGGCAATAATATGCAGCAGCAGTTCTTTCCGGACCTGTATACGTATATCCGTCTGCCCGAAGGGTATGCCCCTGCCCAACTGGAGGAAAAACTCGTCGGATTTATCGACCGACATCACGGCGAAATCCTCACGCAATTCAACGCTACCATGGTCGCATCTCTGCAGCCGCTGACCGATATCCATCTACAGTCGAGCCGGGAAGCCGAACTACAGTCCAACGGCGATATGGCCTATATCTACATTTTTTCAGCCATTGCCATTTTTGTGCTGGTCATCGCCTGCATCAATTTCATCAATCTGGCGACCGCCCGTTCTGCGGCAAGAGCCCGTGAAGTGGGCATCAGAAAGGTTGTGGGTGCCCATCGCGGTCAGTTGATGTTGCAATTCATGGGAGAATCGGTGGTTATGGCGATTGTCTCATTGATTCTGGCTATCGGTCTGTCCTACCTCCTATTACCGGCATTCAATGCAATATCCGCAAAAGCGCTTGTTTTGACCTTGACGGACAGCACACTTCTACTGAGTCTTATAGGCATCGTCTTGCTTGTTGGACTCATAGCCGGCAGTTACCCGGCGCTGTTCCTCTCCTCGTTTCAACCGGCCGCGGTATTGAAGGGTTCATCTAAAGCCGGCTCTTCCTCCAATGCGACACTTCGCAAGGTCCTGGTGGTGTTTCAGTTTGCGCTATCGATCGTTTTTATTATCGGGACCTGGGTCGTGGGCGATCAGATGGAATATATGCAAAACAAGAATCTGGGATTTACTAAGGAGCATGTCGTCATCATAGCTTTAGGGGATACCGATCAGCGCCTGATCTACAACAACTACAAAAGTCTGATTCTGCAAAGCCCCGATGTGATTGCAGTCACCGGCCTCAATGCACCCCCCGGCGGTTTGCAAGGAAACATCGGCTTTACCCCGGAAGGCGCAGAGGCGGGTGAGACCGTACTCATGGGCTTCTTCGGCGTCGACCACGACTTCGTGGACGCCCTTGAGATCGAGATAGTACAGGGCAGAACATTCTCCCCTGATTTCTCGACGGACTCCACACGGGCGTTTATCATTAACGAAGCAGCGGCAGCACAGTTGGGATGGAGTGATGATCCCATCGGGAAAGAATTCATATTTGGTCCAAATGCGCCGTTCAGACCCAAGGTCATAGGTGTCGTAAAAGATTTTCACATAAAATCTCTACACACTGAGATCGCCCCACTGGTCATAGGTTTCATACAGCAACCGGTTTATATGGCGATCCGGATCTCAGGGAACAACCTGTCCAATACGCTGTCATTCCTTGCAGAAAAATGGCCTGACGTCTATCCGAACGACCCCTTCCAGTATTCTTTTCTGGATGAGGATTTCGACAATCTGTATCAGACCGAACAGTTGCGCGGGCAGGTCTTCGGCGTTTTTTCCATTCTTGCTATTTTCATCGCCTGTCTGGGGTTGCTGGGTCTGGCGTCCTTCACCGCCGAACAGCGAACCAAAGAGATCGGCATTCGAAAAGTAATGGGTGCCTCGGTATCCGGCATAATTATGATGATGACCAAAGAGTTCATCACCCTCGTGATCCTCGCCAGCATTATTGCCTGGCCGATCGCCTACTATGTGATGGACAACTGGCTCCAGGACTTCGCTTACGCCTCAAGCCTGTCTGTTTGGACATTTGTTCTGGCGGCGGTAGGCGCCGTGATCATCACCGTGGTGACCGTAAGCTTTCAGGCAACCAAGGCGGCTCTGACCAATCCGGCGGATGCGTTGCAGTATGAATGACCTATTATGACTCACACTGACAGCGAAGTCGTTGACATTGATTTCTTCAAACAGAACGGTTACGTCGATCTGGGGCAGGTGTTCACAGGGGACGAACTGGATCGATTTGTTACGATGTACGATCAGGACCGGACGGAAAACGGGCCTTTCTGGCGGGCTATTTCATTCGACGGGCATCAGAGCATAAACTGTGAGATGCTGATCTCCTCGCCTGAGATGGATGAAATAATCCGTCATCCGAAGCTGATCGAACCGATTGAGTCCATTATGGAAGGACCGAGCTGCCTGGCGGAAGCCTGCCTGCGCTATATGGAACCCTACGAGGGTGAGCAGGTAGAAGGCTGGCACCGGGATCGTGCCCATATGCAGGATCGGCCCTATCGGTGCGGCTATATTCATATGATGCTTTATCTATCTGATGTCCATGAAGGTACGCATTGTTTTTCTATCTCACCGGAACCGTACGACGCCCCTATCCTGGAGAGAGAGGAACAGCTTGAACAACGTGGTATAGTGAATCTACACGGTCCTGCCGGCACAGCGATTCTATTCAACCTGTCGGTGCTGCATACAGCGACTGTACGGCCCACCGAACACGAGCGTAAGTCCGTTCAGATTTACTACGGGCATCGCGGCGGTCCGGTCCTCAGTCATTTTACCACCATCCCCACCTCGCTCTGGCTCGAGCATCCCGATCCGGAAGTGCGGAATTTTTACAGTCTGATGAATAATCCCTCAAGGAAATATGCGCAGGCCTTTGGGTATACGGTTCCCGGCGACCTGTAGAGATGCAATATTTTACGTCTCTACCACCGGCACCGGGAAAAAAAGGATACATGAATTATGTGCGGCATTGTCGGTTATATCGGACAACGGGATGTGGTCCCGATTTTATTAGGCGGACTCCACCGTTTGGAATATCGGGGGTATGATTCGGCCGGTCTGGCCGGCTTCCATAACGGTCGGCTCGATACGATCAAAGCGGTAGGACCGCTGGCGAAACTTGAATCTGAAATAACCGTCCAGCAGTTCGATGAAGGGATAGGCATCGGTCATACACGCTGGGCTACACATGGCGAGCCCTCCGAAGTCAATGCCCATCCTCAATTAGATGCAGACGGGCAGATAGCAGTCGTTCATAACGGAATAATAGAGAACTACGAGAGTTTGAAGACCTGGCTGAAAGATCAAGGACATCAATTCACCAGCGCTACAGACACCGAAGTGCTGGCTCATCTGATCGGTATGTTATACGAAGGAGATCTAGCCACAGCCGTTCAAAAAGCGCTTCGGCAGATTGAAGGCGCATACGGTATTGCGGTCATAGCGGAACAGGAACCGGATAAGATCGTCGTCGCTCGTCACGGGAGTCCGCTGGTCATCGGCTTGCACGAAGCCGAATGCTTCCTCGCCTCCGATGCGACGGCATTGATTGAACATACGGACCGGGTTATTTATTTACAGGACGGTGAACAGGCGGTCCTCACGCGTGAAGATGTTCAGGTGAAATCGATCGATGGAGAAGACCTTCAGCCTGAAGAAATAAAGATCACCTGGGCGCTGGACGAGATCGAAAAAGGCGGGTACGATCATTTCATGCTCAAGGAAATTTTTGAGCAGCCGGCCGCCATTCGTAATTCGCTCCGCGGCCGTCTGGATGTCGAACAGGGTACGGCTCTTCTCTCCGGTCTGAATCTTTCATCCGAGGAACTGAAAAAGTTCCACCGGATTATCCTTACGGGCTGCGGCACGTCCTGGCATGCCGGCCTGGTCGGGGAATATATTCTGGAAGAAATGACTCGTATTCCCGTCGAAGTCGATTATGCTTCGGAATTCAGGTATCGGTCCCCGATTATAGATGACAAAACACTGATGTTTGCCATCAGTCAATCCGGTGAGACGGCGGATACCTTAGGTGCGTTGAAGGAAGCGAAAAAAGGCGGAGCCCGGACCCTCGGCATATGTAATGTCGTGGGATCGACGATCGCTCGTGAATGCGATGGCGGGGTATATATCCATGCCGGGCCGGAAATCGGCGTGGCGTCAACCAAAGCGTTCACAGGTCAGGTGGCTGTACTGGCGATGCTGTCCCTCCTTTTGGGTCAGATTCATCATGCCGATCAGGACCGGCGTAAGGCTGTGGCCCGGGCGTTATCGTCGGTTCCGGGAAAAATGGAACAGATTCTGGCTTTAAATGATCAGATCCGTGCCATTGCCGAACAATATGCCGATCATAACAATGCGTTATATCTCGGGCGCTTTTTTAATTTCCCGGTGGCTCTGGAAGGCGCCTTGAAACTCAAGGAAATTTCCTATATCCATGCAGAAGGATACCCGGCTGCAGAAATGAAACATGGGCCGATCGCCTTGATTGATGAGAATATGCCCGTCATTTTTATTGCGACTCGGGATCAGGTGTATAACAAAATCTTGAGCAATATCGAGGAAGTCCGGGCCCGCCGGGGTCGGGTGATTGCTATTGCCACCGAAGGGGATACCATCATTGGAGATAAAGTGGACCATGTTATTTATATCCCCGACATAGACGCCTGCCTGATCGCCCTTCTGTCTGTTATCCCGCTTCAACTTCTCGCATATCATATCGCTGTGCTGCGAGGCTGTGACGTCGATAAACCCCGTAATCTGGCTAAAAGCGTGACGGTGGAGTAATACTATTACGGATTGCGAAAAGCACCATTATCTAAACAAACTCGGCCGACCGTTCACCGTAGCGTCGACATCGATGTCGCAAAACTCGGCCAGCGTGCGCACCAGCGGTTCGATCTGCTTCTGTACATAATGATCGTAGTCGAGGGGCGCTGTAGCGCGCCCGGCCGGCTGTGGACCTTCTGTGGTAATGACGTAGTGAATGACACCGGATGGATTCGGCATCAGGCGCGCCGCCTGAACATGGGGGGGCTGGGTGCGGATATAGTCTTCCACGGGCTTACGCAGGCTTTTGCGATAGACCAGGTCGTTGTCTTTGCGGCCTGAACGTACATGGCTGACCCACTGAAATATCCGTTCTTCCAGATCATCGCGGGGCGCGTCGTGGAACAGGAGATCCAGAAGTTCCCGTTGAAGATCATGGGCCATGTCGGTCCAATCCCGCCGGACGGCTTCCATACCTATAATCTCCAGATGTTCTCCGGAGGTATCGACACGCAGGCCGGCATATCCTTTCGCCCGGCCCCGATTATTGCGGCCGCGTACCGAAGGCAGGAGAAAACGCCGGTAGTATTTTTCAAATTCCAGTTCGAGATGCGAGACCACCTTGTATTCTTCCGTGATATAACGCTCCAGCCGCTCATTGACCCGCCTGCATAATGCGGCCGCTTCCTGGTGCGCTGTTTCGGCATCGATATCACCGGACAGGCCGGAGACCATGAAGACGGAATCCGTATCGCCGTAGAGGACATGATAGCCCTCCTGTTCCAGCAGATCACGGACCCAGGTCAAAAAAAGATGCCCGAAGCCGGTGATGGCGCCGACCAGTTCGTTATTCGCAAACCGGCAGGCGCCGGTGGCCAGGACGCCGTAACAGGCGTTCATCAGGATTTTATACACGAATGAAGCCAGATCATCACCAGCGGCTTTAGCCTGGGCACGCTGTTCAAAAAAACGGGCGAGGATGTCAGGCAGGATACCCGGCTGTCTGTCGAATATCGCTCCATTCGGGGCGGTGATGGCGTCCGATGATCCGTTATCCGTACCCTTTTGTCGCGCCCGGATATAGGCCAGCGGGTCAATGTTAAATGTTCTCATGATGGATGGATACAGGCTACGAAAATCGAATACCCAGACCTGATGATACAATCCAGCCTGCGGCGCGATGATCATACCGCCCGGTGAGCCACCCCGGTTGGCCCGATCCACACCGACCGATGGCGCCACCAGGCCGCGTTGGTGCAGCTCGCTGATGTACATGGTTTCAAACGGCGCGATGCTTCCCCATACCCGCTCCAGCGGCAGACCGGTCAGCAAGGTTCGCTGTACGGTAAGACGGATGAGCCCTTCATGTTCAATGATATCCTGCACCAACCGCGCATCTTCCAGGCAGTATTCGCAAAACGCCTGCCGGTCTTCCTGATAGGCCCGACGGATACGTTCTGCCATGCCCTCATCGTCTGTGGCCTCCAGCGTCTTACCCCTGCCTAACAACGCCTGGGCGACCGTTCCAAGACGGTAATCGTCGAATTTCAACAGAGTTGCCCGGATCATATGCAGCGCGTCCAGTACCTGACGGCCATACACGACCATCCGGCTACCGCCCCAGATGCGACTCTCTCGATGCCATGCTTTCTCCTTGGTGCGTCCCGGGTTGAAGATGACACCATGCGCCTCACAGCGTTTCGCCAGAACAGGCAGATCGAAATCGACCACATTCCATCCGGTCAGTATATCCGGGTCTATCGTGCGAATACGATGCACGAGGCCATCCAGAAATAGCCTCTCATTCGGATAACAGATGATCAGCGGCGGATCGTCAGGCAGGGCAGGACCCACCATGTGGATCTCTTCCGTCCGATGCCGGGCCTCGGGGCCGGCGCCGACAAGCGCAGCGGCATACACTTCGGTCGCGTCCGCATTGGTTTCAATATCGAGCGACAGCACAACCAGGTCCGGATCCCATGCCGCAGGAGTCAGGGAAGGATTATAATAGACGCGGTCAACGCCATCGCCCTTACGCCAGTGACCTTCGATGCGAACCGCACCACGGAACGCCTGATAGATGAGATACTGCATGGAGATGTTGAGATCTGCTTCATACGTACGAATGTTTTTCTCCTGAAGCAGATCCCCCAACCGACGAAGATTGGAAAGCCGGCCATACAGGCAGATGACCGATTCTCCATCCATGGTAGTCCATTCTGAATCACTCAGGGTAACGTCATAGGTCCCGGCCTGCTCTTCTACAGTATGCCGGTCCGATACCCGAACGTAGAAACGAGGCTGTATCCGGTCGTCAGTCCAGGCGAACGTCTCCCCGTTCTTCAGTTTACCGATCACACAGATCAGGCTGCCTGCCTGCTGCTGCCGGTGGAATGTATGGAGGGGGAAACCGATTTCGGAGTGCGGAGTGCGAAGTGCGGAGTGGGAGGTGGCTTGGGCCATAATATAGGATTATAAGCCTAAACGTATGTTTTTCACAGAAAACCCAACGCCGACAGGCTGCCGACCGAACTGGCCACCGCCATCTGTCCACGAATATAGGCGCCCAGATGCCGATCGACCGTGTCGATCAGGTTCAGAGACATCTCAAAGAACCGATTGGGAACCATGCTGATAATCTTCTTTTTCATGCCGGCGCCGTCTTTAAGCAGAAAAAAAAGGATGAACGGGACAATGATGGACAGCGAGAACAAAGAGAGAAGATTGATCAGGAAGGCTGCGATATCCGACAGGGCCAGGGCGGCATATTCACTGATAGAGCCGCTCAGTTCCTCGACGGGCACCTCAATCGGACTCCTTGCTGCCAACCCGTTGGCTCTGTTGACGAAATCCGCCTGCACCGCCTCATCTGTGAGCAACGAATACACGGTCTGAAACTGGCCGACGACGACAGGCAGGACCAGCCATAATACCAGACCGACCACGATAAGGCACAGAAGATAAAACAACATAATCGCCCCTGTACGGTTTAATTTAAGACCGCGTTCGATCGAGGTGATCAGCGGATCAATTACGTAAAACATCAACAAAGAGATGAGGAACAACACCACGATCTCACTGATCTGCCACAGAAACCAGGCACAGACCGTGACGATCAGGGCCGCTATAATGCCCGGCATGAGCCACGGACGACGAGAAGATGGGGATGGAGAAGAGAGACTTGTTGTTGACATAGTTATGGAGTTAACCGCTTGCTGCGGTTTGATCGGACCGATCATGAGCTGATTCGGCAAGCTGCTGTTTTATATCCTGCACTTCGATATTGCTGTTTCGCAGACGGATCCCGATGATACGGGCCAGTTCAAGGATGATTTTACTTCCCAGTTGCGGCTCACGGTCCAGCAACGTAAATAAGTCCGGACGGAAAAATCCGATAAGGACACTGGCGGTTTGCGACGCGGCATCAGCAGAACGAGGGGATTCGTCCAACAAGGCCAGTTCACCGAAAAAATCGCCTTCTTCCAGTTCCGCCAGCGTAAGCGGGCCGTTATTCAGCGTATTCCGCTTGATATGAACCTGGCCCTCTTCAACGACATACATACCGACGCCGGGCTCATCCTGATAGAAAACGGTTTCTCATTCCTTGTATTTCCTTATATGCGTAATACGGGCAACGGCCGTCAGTTCCTTGCGATCCAGCGTCTTAAAAATAGGCACGCTCTTATGGCGATCGATAATGGTCCTGGTCGTTTCGTCCCGCTCTTTAAAGATGTTACTCCAGAAACTGTCACGCATACGTCTGTCTGTCCGATTGCAGGGATTAAGAGGTGCAGTGGAAATTAGGATGTTAGGATATATAAAATAATCTATTTAGACGGATTGATCAATAACTATTGACTTCCTGACCGTTAGCGTAAAAGATCTGTTCCCGAATATCATTGAACATAAAATCTATACATCGCCGGACCAGACTGCATACAGAAAAAATATTTCTGAAAAAAAAGGTTGCATAATCTCATTTCAAAAATCATATAGCTCTCTATATGTCGTCACGAGGCGCCGAATCAAAATGTTGATAAGCAGGCCAATGAGGAGGTCGTATGACATCCGAAGCTACACAGAACTCATCGCCCGGGCGTATCCTGATCATAGACGATGATAAAACGATTGGAGGTATGGTACAAGCTGTCCTCAAGCGGTTTCAGTATCAGGTGCGGTGGGCTACAACAGGTGCTATAGGCCTATCTGAACTGACCTCATTTTCTCCGGATCTGGTGTTGCTCGACGTAAGCTTGCCGGATATGGATGGTGTGGAGGTTCTTCATCAAATGCGAACGATTTTGCCCAAGGTTAAGATTATCATGATGACTGGATTTCATGATGATAATCTGACACAGCAGCCCAGGAATGAGGGCGTTACGGATTTTCTGGACAAACCATTTACGGTGCAAGAGCTGATCAGCCTGGTCTCCGGTTATTTTCCCACCCCCTCGGCGACGTAGCCTGATGGCCGTACTCTATGCTGTATAGTTCCTTCTAAAGCCCCCCCGAAAAATACCGATATTATAAAGGGCGACGGGTGTAATTCATCCTATGGGTGAATTGGCTAACAAACAGGCTGGATAGAGCGAGCCTGCAAGTTAAAGGCATATTCGGTGTTCTGACATCCCCGTCAGAACACTTGGATATGCCTTTTTTATTGTGAAATTGGATGCCGACCGGGCAACCATACTATCCCAATATCTCCTCAGACACGTTCAGCATCCCGTCGATAATCTCTTCCGCCATCCGGTCGATCGCCTGTTTTGTCCTATGAAGGTCATCCTCGGTCTGACCCGGCTGATCCACCGAGGTGGCGGAGACATAGTATTTGATCTTCGGCTCGGTGCCGGATGGGCGGACCGTAACCCGCGTATGGCCGGTCTCAGAAAATGTAAAGATCAGGATATTGCCTCGATCGCCAGCTACCGAATGGATATTGTCCGTTCGTTGATTTAAGGCTTCACCCGTCTGCCGGTCGATGGCCTCGATAACGAGATGGCCACCGATGACCTTCGGCGGCGCTCCCCGGAGCCCCTTCATAATCGCCATAATCTCACGATGGCCGCCGGCGCCTGTTCGGGTGACGGATTTTTGGATTTCTCGGAAATATCCGTAGGTCCGATAGATCTCATCCAGTTCATCCCGAATCGTCCGGCCCTGCGTCTTCAATACGGCAGCGCATTCGGCCAGCAAAACCCCCGTCGCCGCCTCTTTGTCGCGTATACGCGCATCGGCCAGATAACCGTGACTCTCTTCTGTGCCGAATAGAAAAACCATGTCGTCCGGCATCCGGTCGATCGTTGCGCCGATATATTTGAACCCGACCAGCAAATCATCTACCGTATCCACACCGTAAGAACGTGCGATAACGTGCACCAGATCGGTCGTCACCGCTGTCTTACAGACCAATCCGCGTGTGGGCAGTTGACCCGCCTTTTTCTTCTGCTGCAAAATATAATGACACAGGACCACGCCGATCTGGTTGCCGTTGATCACCAGTTCTTCCGGCGTGGCCTCCCATCCCCGGTCCGGCAGAGGCAGCGCACATCCGATCCGGTCCGCGTCGGGATCGCTGGCCAGCACCAGGTCAGCCCCTACTTCGGCGGCCTTATGTATAGCCAGGGTCAATGCCTTGGGATCTTCCGGGTTCGCCACACCGCGATCAACGGTGGGAAAATCGCCGTCTTGAATTGTCTGTGCCTCTACATAATGAATATCCTCGTAACCCAACCGCTCCAGCGCAGCGGCCACGGAGGTCATCCCCACCCCGTGGAGCGGCGTATATACCACCCGGATATGGCGGGCCTCCGCCAGCGTCAGGTCCGCCAGAACATCGAGATATTTTGCATCAATTTCAACTCCGACAATCTGGATAAGTCCCTGAGTAACCGCTACATCATATTCGTATGTTTTGATTTCTTTTATACCAAGAATTTCCGCAATGATATGCTTGTCATGCGGCGGAACAACCTGTCCGCCATCCGACCAATACGCTTTGAATCCATTGTCCGACGGTGGATTATGGCTGGCACTGATAACCACCCCGGCTATAGCCTGAAGCTCACGGACAGCAAAGGATAACGCAGGCGTTGCCCGGCAGCTATCGAAAAGATAGACCGATACCCCGTTTCCTGCGAGGACGCAAGCCGTTTCCCTGGCAAAGACGTCGGAATGATGACGTGTATCGTACGCAATGGCCACGCCTCGCTGCGCTGCGTCACTTCCTCCGACCTTGAGGATATACTGTGCCAGACCCTGCGCCGCCTCACCGATGGTGCGATTGTTGATCCGGTTCGGCCCCGGTCCCATCTTGCCGCGAATCCCTCCTGTACCGAACTCGATACGAACACGGAAGCAGTCCTCCAGTTCGTCCAGGTCTTCCGCTTCGATCAGGGCCAGAATATCCGCTTTGAATTCGACATAGTACGGCTCAGTCAACCAGGTATGTATCGCCTCGTCGGATGTCTGCGATAAGGCACCCGTTGTGGTCCAATCATGTATTCTTTGTCGTATAACTTCAGTCATATAAACCCTTTGCGCTTTATACTTTGTTAAATCCTACAAGCGTTACAACTTGCCAATGATATACCCATGATAATCATATCGGCACATGTATAAATCAAGCCTTTTCTAAACAAAATACGCCACGATTATGGTTTACCATGGCGTGGCGGTTCCAGCAGGCGATAGAAGAAAATCTGATGGACTACTGTCGGATCGATCTGGGAATCTACCGCGGTATCACTGAAGGGCGGAATACACAAACTGGTAGGATGCATGTCGAAAGCGTTTGCAGAAAAACGGCATCGAGAAGATGCTCTATGATGTTCGGATGGGCCCTCAGGCGGTGTTTCACGAGGGTACTATCTATAGTAGTCCATCAGCGAGAATCCGAGGGTGTAGGATTGGGACATCCGCACATTCGCACCTACGACGTGGACAAGCGGATCTGGTCCGAGCCCGCGCAGATCGGTAATGTAGAGCGATACGACCATCACTTTGCTCCGATCCTCTTGTTCGATCCAGCGGAACGGGTGCACGTTCTGTTTGACTGTCACGGACGATCAGGCGGCCAGCATATCGTAGCTGTACTGCCCAAGTCTACCGACGACTGGAAATCGGCTCCCGCGGTTGATCATTCCGTCAGCTATCCCCGTGTGTTTCCCCTTCCGGATGGTCGTCATCTGATGTACTCACGGACGTTCGGTCACCAGGGCTATTGGACTCATCGGATCACCGAAGACGGGAACACGTGGTCCAAGTCCGAACCTCTGATTGATTTCAACCAGGCTTCCAGGGTTGACGGAGATACTTGGGGAGGCACTGTCGACACCGCTCACACGGCACGGTGCGGAAGTGTGCAAGGTCTGGGATTCGAGTCAGCGGATGACGAATCATATGTTCGGTCTAACTCCAGCTTCAACGCCGACAGCTTTTCCCTCCACTCTTGATCCGCGGTCAAGAAATCCCGAAAGGCCCGGTGACCTTCCAACTGATCGTGATCAGGATAGCAGGTATAGAAATGATTTACGGGCAGATCGATGTACGGCGGGAGATACTCATACACCTCCCGGCCCGGGATACCCCTATCACCTTTATGCCGCCATTCTAATACCGCCAACTCTTCAATCGGTTTAGGCATCTTTCCAAACGGCACGACCATCATAATATCAATAACCGGCTTGGCCACCATGCCGGGAATCGAAGTGCTGCCGAAGTGCTCAATGGATTCATAGGTCTTCACAACGGATAGAAAGTAATCCGGACGCGGATAAAGGCATCCGGCCAGGACGGATTGTACGGAGTAACCAGCGGCATGGAACCTCCTCACCTCTCAAGTCCATGGGCAGAAATCGCATCAACCACAGCCTGGGCGCAGGCCACCTTGCCCGTCTCGGACAAATGGAGCTGATCTTCGGCCAGATAGATCTCTATGTTATCCCATACGAGCGTATGCAGATCATTCATCGGCACCTCATTCGTCTCCATCAGCACTCGGGCAGCCGTATTATACTGATCAATCTCCTCGTTGCGCCACGACCAGCCCGTATCTACAAAAGGGCGATCCGGATGCACCGGCGTGCTGGTCGCCCAGATGACGCGTGGAGTGAACGCTCGAAGCTGCTTGAGAATTAAGGCGATATTGTCCCGGTACATCTCCACGGGCATCTGCACCGGACTTCGGTAGGGATTGTGCCCCGCATCATGAATCCCGTTGTTCCAATGCACAATATCAGGCTTGCCCAATTCTCCTATCCACCGCCCCATAGAAGAAAGCGTGTAGAGGCTGTATTGACAATTATCGGCTGGCCCGACCACCGTCGCCCGACCTTCTAAAAGCTGCGCCACAAGCGGCTGATAACTCATCCGAATCGAGTCGCCGAGCAAAAGCACCTTCGGTAGATCACTCATCCATGATATCCTTTCCCTGATTCAGTGATAGATAAACGGAATTATCTTGTTTTATTTAAGGGATATCGGTGCTGAGATCAACAGAAATCTACGGCATATCGACTGCGTGATTACAGGGACAAGGTTCCACAAAGAGCGGTTACTGTCCGCAGACGTACATTATTGTAATAACGGAAGAATGAATAGGCGGGAGGCGTGCAGGTGTTTATTGCTTGAACTTCTCGATGGATACATCAAAAAGACGAGACAGCTTTTGCGCCAGGTCGGAAGGTATAGGTCGTATATCGTGTTCAAGATGGGAAATTTGCCGCCGAGAGAATCCGCCGAGCATCTGGCCTAATTGATTCTGTGTCAGCCCATAATTGTCCCGGTATATTTTCAGGTTCATACCCGGTGTAATCTGCTTTTTCAAATTTGTATACCAAGCCGTTTCAAATACATCCACCATCTCGTCATCATCGTCTGCGTGCAACTGCATCTCATCACCAAACTCTTCCTCCAGAATAGCAAGAAGTTTAGGTGGAATTTCACCGCGAATAGCAATTTCAATACGGGGCGTTTTCACGACTGCCTGCATAATACACCTCTATACGATTACCTTGCTGACGGTAGGTCCAGCATACGACCCATTTATAGATAAGATGGCAATGATAATGATCAGAAACTAATTTGCTGAAATTCGGCCACTCCGGCCTTATTGGTCCTTTATCCCGTAAATCATCAATGAGATTTACCATTTTCCGCTGAACAGGTATTGGCATATGCCGAATATTCTTCAGCACTCTTTTGGAAATGTAAACCTCGTACATTTATTATACCTATCGACAACTCATAAATCAATACCTGTCAATAGGTATAGTCAAAATTCATCGGCTAATCTCGCATATAATCACCGAATCATCATTTACTTGAACGGTCTGCTTTTGCCTTGTCAACTCAGAAGGGCTCGCATGTGTCCAAAGGACATATGCCATCACCAAATCACTCAATCACCATTTCCCCTCACCCCTTCATCCCCGTCAAAGTCGCCCCCTGGATAAAATACCGCTGGGCGAAGAAGAACAGCACAATAACCGGCAGCGTCATGATCAAGCCCGCAGCCATGGTCAGGGCGGGATTATTGTTGACCTGCACGGCAAAGGCGTAGAGGCCGAAGGCGAGCGGGTACAGCCGCTGGTCGGCGATGTAAATGAGCGGCCCCATGAAGTCGTTCCAGGTGGCCATGAAGGTGAAGATAGCGATGGTCGCCAGGCTGGGTTTGATCAGCGGGAGGATGATATGCCAGTAGATACGCAGAAAACCGCAACCGTCGATCCGGGCGGAGTCTTCCAGATCTCGCGGGATGCCCTTCATGAATTGCCGCAGGAGAAAGATGAAAAAGGCGTTGCCGAACGCATGACCGCCCCACAACGGGAGCAGTGTATCGTATGCGCCCAGGGATTTCCAGATAAGAAAATGCGGAATCATGGTGACCTGCGGCGGGATCATCATAGTAGCCAGCATCAACACAAAGCAAACCTCCCGACCCGGCCATTGTAATCGTGCAAAGGCGTAGGCGACCAGCGAACAGGAGACCAGGGTCAAGCCAATGCTGACTACCACCAGAAACAGGCTGGTCTTCGTATAATCCCATAACGGGATATGATCCAGGACGCGGTGATAATTGAACCGCAGTTTGCTCCACCAGGCTCCGAAAAAACCGTTACGCCTGATTTCAAATGTCAATTTAACCCGGCGGGGATCGCTGATGAAATCAGGGGAGTGCGCCGCTTCGTGCAACAGAGTCCAGGTCTTAATTTTGTTGGACACATCATCCGGGCTGGGCGTCTGCCAGGTGGCGGTCATCCAGGTAAAGTTCCCTAAGGATAGCGCCCGTTCTGCACTGTAGCGAACGCCATTTCTCTCCATCGTCAGCCACAATTCATGCCAACTGTCGTCGGGCCGAAGATGAAGCTGGATACGTTGTAAATCGGCGGCATCAAAGTCCAGATCGAACACCTTGCTGAGCACAATACGATCCCCGTTTGAAAAGTCATAATTGAGCAAAGTGTACGTCTGATAGGCCTCTTCAATCGGCCGCAGGGTGACGACATCCGGCGTTTCATTGTCCAGGCGTTGTGCGACCGGCGTATCGGCGCCGAGTTCCTGCACGACCAGATCGGTGCTGCGCACACGAATCTGGCTGAAACTCAACTGTCGCGCCACATTGTTGAAAATCCGATTCACCTCGTTACGATCGACCTCTCGCCGGGCTCTCGTGATAATTTGCGCCGGCGCCAGATACCAAACGGCGCGCGGCAGGCTGCGCCACATACGGTCATACAGTCCGCGTCCTAAATGATAGTAGGCGGTCACGGTATCGATACCGGTGGGCATCTTGAACCCGGTATCCCGCGCCAGACCGGCAAAGGCCGGTATTAAGACCGGCTGAAAAGGCCCTTCCAGGTGTTCATAGTATTGGGTATCTACGAAAGGACTATATGGCCTCGGCTCCGGCGAGATCGGCAGCAGATTGAATTCTTCAACAAACAGCTCCCGATCCATCTTGACGCTCGTCGTCGCCATCCAGACGAAGGGGATAGAAAAGATGACTGTACCTATAATCAGCAGGGCGTAGACGAATAGTTTGTGAAAAAGAGGCTTTACTGTCATAAGGATGTCCACAGATAACTCACCCCAAAGAAATGGTGATTTGGTGATGGCATATGTCCTTTGGACACATGCGAACCCTTCGGGGTTGAAAAGACAAAAATCCATCCGTCAACCCCGAACTGCGAAGCGCGGTTCACTAATCGCCAATCATTACTTAGTCCGCTTCATAATACACCCATCGCTTGGACAACTTGAGCTGCCAGGCGGTCAGGGCAAGGACGATCACAAACAGAACCCAGGCCATAGCAGACGCATAGCCCATATTGCCGTAGCGAAAGGCGTGGTTGAACAGGTGGTAGACGAAAAAAAGTGTCGAGTTGGCCGGGCCGCCCTGGGTCATGATGAATGCCTGACCGAAGATCTGGAACGTGCCGATCAACCCCATGACCAGATTAAAAAAGATGTAGGGCGTAAGCTGCGGTATCGTAATATATCTGAATTTCTGCCAGACGCTGCAACCGTCCAGATCGGCGGCTTCGTAGAGCTCTTTGCTGATGCCTTTCAGACCGGCCAGCCAGATGATCATGCCGCTGCCCGCGCCCCATAAGCCCATGATCATGAGTGCCGGTTTACTCCAGGTGGCGTCCTGCAACCAGTTAGGCGCTTCCGAAAAAAAGAACGAGATCACCCGGTTCAATATGCCACCTTGAGGGTTGAATACCCAGATCCAGACTATGCTGGCCACGACCATGGGCACGATGGCCGGCAGATAGAAAAACGTGCGCCAGATGGCCACACCCCGGATCTCCATATTGAGCAAGAGCGCGATGCCCAGGCCGACGACCAGGCCCATCGGGACGGCGATCACCATGAACACCGTATTCCACAGGGCGGTCATAAACAGATGATCCTGCGAAAACATCCAGACGTAGTTGAAGAGACCGATGAACTGAGGCGGATTGAGTACGTCGTACCGGGTAAAACTCATGACGATGGAAAACAGCATGGGCCCACCGCCGAAGATAATGAATCCAATCAACCACGGACTTGCGGCCATCCACCCTTCTCGCCACTGATGCCGCATATACCCGCCCTGGCTTCCAGGCACGGTGCGGCCACGGCCGGTCTTACGTCTGAAAATACGGGCCACCCGGTCCTGCAGACTGAGCTTGGTGTCCCACAGATAAACCATGACGCCGAAGGCCAGAAGAAGAAACCCATAGCCCACATAAAACCAGGTCCAGTTAATGGGATCGCCCTGCACCGGATTCAGAAATCGATCCAGCTCCCGCTGTATATTGGCCGCGCCCTGATCCAGTGCCTGCTGAGGGGTCAAGTTATGGTAAAAAGCGGTTTCAGAAGCGCTCAGGAGTTCGTTCCACATCACCTGCCCCACCGGCGTGACCGGACGATAATACGCATCCGGCAGCAGATCCATCAGGATACGGGAGCCTTCTTTGAAGTGATCCGGGACGGCCGGATTATTGAATACATATTTGTCGAAGTTTTTTTCGTTCAGTTCGATGATAGGAAGCTGACGAGGAATATAGAGGTGGCCCTGCGCTTCGGCGATCTCGCGTTCGCTTTCGATCCAGATGTCGAAGGCCCGGTCGCTGGTCATAAACCGGATAAAATCCCAGGCAGCTTCTTTGTTGCGTGCCGAAGAAGGGATGGCATAGGACCAGCCGCCGTTCATGGTGGCGCTGACGCGCCCTTTCGCCAGCTCTTTTTTCGGCAGCGGCGGTGGCGCGACACCCAGGTTGAGGTCTCGTCCGTAGTTGGCCAGAAAGGGCATCCGCCAGGCCCCGTGGATCTCCATGGCGACCTTCCCCTGGATGAACGGGTCCAGTTCATTACCCTGAAAACCGGACTGAAAGGCGTTCACCTCTTCGAAGCCTCCTAGGGTATCGTATATGGAGACCATATATTCGAGCGCTTCTACCACTTCCGGCGTGTTGATAAGGTTCCGCGTACCGTCGTCGCTCAGGTATCGGGCGCCGTTCATCCATCCGTAGATATACAGAAACACGTTGCCGAACTGAGGAATATAGCCAACCGTTTTGAGCTTGCCGTCGCCATCCCGTTCCGAGAGTTTGACCGCATATTCTTTCAGTTCATCCCAGTCACGCGGCGGCTGCGCCTCGCCGTTCTCGTCCACCAGGCCGGCACGTTTGAGCAGATCCTTATTGTAAAACAACGCCCGGTCATCGACTGAATTGGGAATGGCGTACACCTGCCCTTTATATACGGCTTCGTCGAGGCAGGATTTGTAGAACCGTTCGAGGCGGGGGGTATCGCGCCCGGCGGCGATGTCCCGATCGATGAACGGATCAAGCGGCATGAACGCGCCGCGGGCTGCCCACTCCGCCACGGCATATCGGTCGAAATAGATCACATCGGGCGGCACCCCACCC
>Ga0066376_10002183_pt1 | contig 18397 bp, 17 predicted proteins | sample Knorr_S15_td_Bot_FD_77009 | JGI IMG/M metagenome (GOLD analysis project Ga0066376, IMG submission 77009) | Marine microbial communities from Southern Atlantic Ocean transect - Knorr_S15_td_Bottom_ad_5009_LV_A | ecosystem: Environmental > Aquatic > Marine > Oceanic | place: Southern Atlantic... | reverse complement strand
GTCCGAATACAGTAAATTATCACGAATAGACCCTCTAAAAAGAAAACTCTCTTGAGGAACATAAGCTATATTGTCTCTTACCCATTTCTGAGCAGTTAGAGCTGCGTCAACACCAAAATACTCCACCCTTCCTTCATTAGGTAAGTAAAAACGTAAAATGAGTTTTGCTATTGTACTTTTCCCAGCACCTGTTTCTCCTACAATTGCAACCTTTTCTCCCTGCGTAATAGTGAATGAAACATCATGCAATACCGTTTCTCTTCCGTAAGAAAAGTTTACATTATCAAATCGAATGATTTCATTACTGTTCTGCTCTGGAAATATGTCTCCTTGTAAACTTAGCTCGGGAGAGGTATCCAAAATTGAATAGACCTTCTTTATTGAAGACCCAGCAGACCTTAGCAAATCATAAGTAAATGAAAGCTGTATAAACGGATCAAAGAAATAATTTAAATAAAGTAGCAAAGCAACTAATTCACCTACTGTTAAATTTCCTTGAGTAATACGAATTGCTCCAAACCAAAGGACACAACAAACTGATGTAACTCTTGTAATCTCAATAAAAGGAAAATATATAGCTATGTTCTTTGCGGATTTCATATTTGCTTTATAGTGTTCTCGATTAACTTTATTAAACCTTTCATATTGAACTTTTTCCCCTGCATAAGCTTTTATAATTCTTACACCAGAGATTCCTTCTTGTAAACTAGCAAGAACTTGCCCAATCCACTCACGAACATTCCAGTAAGCTTCGTCAGCATGCTTACGAAATATTTTTGTTGCAATTAGCAAAAAAGGTATTGAAACGAATGCGATTAGTGAAAGGTTAATATCCACTAAGAAAACGGCTATGGTTGCCCCACTTATAGTGAGAACCGCTGTGAGAATGCTCCCTGCACCTTCATTAGCAAAGGCTTGAAGGCTCTCCATATCAGAAGTCATACGTGCAACTAGTACCCCTGTTTTGTTTTTTTCAAAATAGTCCATGTCTAATGAAGAAAGGTGTCGAAAAAGTTTTTGGCGAACTTTTTTTACATAGGTTTCCCCAACTAAACCTATTGCTAATAGTGCCTTACTCTGGACAAAATATAATAAAACTACTGAAACAAAAAAATAGGCTGATTGTTCAAGGACAATATCATACTTAGATTGCATTACTCCTAGGTCAATTCCTTGTGCAATGAAAAATGGTCCCAACATTCTAAGGCCTGTGGCAGCGATTGCTATAAATGAACTTCTTATTAGAGGATTTTTTATTTCTGGAACTAATTTATAAGATTGGCTAAATAGAGTATTATCGAGCATTGTCAAACTTTCTCGTTTTCTAAGAGGAGACTTCTGTATGAATCAACAGTATTTTTGAGATTTTGATGAGTATCTTGTGCTCTAACTTTTCCATTTTCTATAAAGATAACTTCATCACATATCTCGATAGTTGGAACTCTATTGGTAATGATCAGTGTGGTGCTATTATTCATAATTTTCTTTAATTGCTGACGTATTTCTTCTTCTGTTGATGCGTCTACTGCGGACATAGCATCGTCTAAGATAAGAACTCTCGGCTTTCTTATAATTGCTCGAGCAAGAGCTATTCTTTGTCTCTGACCTCCAGACAGGCCATATCCTCTTTCTCCAACCGTTGTCCCATATCCTTTAGGTAGGTCGTTTATGAAACTATCTGCTTGCACTATCGAAGATGCACTCTTTATGCTTTCTCTATCTAGGACATCTGATCCAATAGTTATATTTTCCTCAGCTGTATTTGAAAAAAGAAAACTCTCTTCAAAAGCTATACTTATATTTTTTCTTAATTCTTCCAAAGACACTTTCTTTATGTCTATACCATCAATCTTTATAGATCCTGAACTTGGTTCGTAAAGTCTTGGCAATAAATAAGCTAGAGTAGTTTTTCCTGATCCTGTAGAGCCCACAATTGCAACTGTAGTCCCTGGCTTAATAGTAAAGGTTAAGTCTGCAAAGACACCTTCTTGTCCATACTTAAACTCAACCCCTTCGTAAACTATTTCTCCTTTTCCATCTACTGGAAACTCTTGTAATTTTGAACTCTCAACAATTTTTGGCTCTTCCTCTAAAAGATCGAGTATGCGATTTGAAGCAGCGACGCTCCTTGGAATTTCAGATAAAAACCATGCAGTAATCCTTAGTGGCCATACTAAAAGAATTATATATTGAGTGAATGCTATAAAATCACCTAATGAAATGAGTTCATTAATTGCAAGATACCCTCCTCCCACTAAGACCAACATTGAAGCAGCCATAGGGATTAATTCAAAAAGAGGAACAAAAGTACTTCGAAGTTTTAAAAGCTCTATAGAGCTCTCAAAGATTCCTTGCGCGGCTTTATCTACTCTATCTGATGCTGAGCTTTCTTTACCAAAAGCTTTAACAACTCTAATTCCTCCAAGTAGTTCTTCTACTTCTGTGGTCATGTTTGCTTGAGATTCTTGAACTTGTGTTGAGATTGTAATTGCTTTAGCTGCAAATCTTGAAGCCATAGAGAGAATAAGAGGGATGCTTAGTAAAATCAAAAACCCCAAGGGTAGGCTTATGCTTAACAATATGAGACTTATAACAAAAAGTAAAACTACATTTGCTGTAGCAAGAGGGGCTATAGCGAATGCCATCCTTACCTGAGAAGCATCTCCAGCTCCTCTTGCCATTATTTCCCCCGTTGGAACACGATCATGAAAGCTGAAATCAAGTTTCTGCATATGATTGAAAATATTACTCCTCACCTCGGCTTCAACGTTATAAGAAACTTCCATACCAAAATATCTTCTTACTCCTATGCTTATGGCCTTAAGATATCCTGATAATAAAAGGAAAGAGAGTAGTGTCACCATTAGAGCAGGCCTATTTGGAATGATGCTATCATCTATCATTTTTTTAATTAAGTAGGGCTGAACAACAACCAGGCCACTCCAGATCAGAGCAGAAGAAATAGCAATAAGAAAATACTTATAATTGTTTCTTATTTCTCTTTTGTAGAATCTTCCAGCACGTCTAAATTCTTCTGTTTTGAAGGTTTCGAACATGATATTCATGTTATTACTCCTTGAAAATTAAAGAGAAGGACTTTGTGCATTAGTTCACAAGCATATTATCTTAATTATGTGGAGACAAGTCTAAATACAAAAATAGAAAACGTATTGAATGATGCGGACAGAATGTTTATTGCTACAAGTGTTGGTGGAAACTCTTCAGGGGCATCTGTCTTCTTCAATCGTGATGGTCAGGATTTAATCTTTTTTACATTTAATCCCTCAAGAAAAGCTGAACAAATCAGAATTAACCCTCGAGTACATGTGGTCGTCTGGCCAAAAGGGCAAGATGGAATTAGAGGTTTACAAATTGATGGTGAGTGTTACCAAATAAAAGATCAATCAGAAATAAATAAAGCTTACAAATTGATACTTGAGACTACTGATGCGTTTAAAGAATTTATGGATGATGAGTTTCTTAAAGAAAACAAGGTTATTGGGTACTACAGGATAAAACCAACAACAATTAAGTACGTTGACTTTTTTCAAGATGAAAAATTTGAATGGAAAACTTACCCTCATAATAAATCACCCGCTATCAAATTTGCACTTATGCTTGGCCTAAAAAGAATTGGTCTTTGGCTTAGAACTATACGCGCCCCTTTTCTAACTGCAACTTTGGCTCCTGTCTTTATTGGTTCTGCAGTTGCATTCAATGATCTAAAAGATTCTGGACTAACTCAAAGCTGGTCTCCAAGACTATTTTGGATTGTATTAGGTGGAGCTTGTTTAGCCCAAATTGCAACGAATACCTCAAATGACTACTTTGACCACACATCGAGTGCTGATGAAATAAACAAAGTTGCAAGTCCTTTTAATGGAGGAAGTAGAGTTATCCAAGTAGGGCTAATGTCAGCAGGCCAAGTTCTTCTAACGGCCTTGTTTTCAATTCTAGGAGCAATTTCTATAGGACTTTACCTTAATAAAGAAATAAGTGGAGAATTTCTCGGAAATACACCGCTTTTATGGTTAGGAGTCCTTGGAACGTTTCTTTCTCTTGGTTACACGGCAGACCCTGTAAGACTTGGATACAAAGGACTAGGAGAATATGCTATTGCACTTGGTTTTGGACCAGTTATGGTTCTAGGAGCACATTATGTCCTTACTTTCCCAGTTCATAATACAAATTTATCAAATTGGAATTGGATTGAAGCACTTTTGGCTTCAATACCAATCGCTATTTTAGTTATGCTTATTGTTTGGATTAATCAATTTCAAGATGCACCATCAGATGCTGCTATTGGCAAAAATACCTTGGTGGTCAAAACTGCAACTGAGAATGGATGGATGAGACTCGAAAAACCATTAAAACTTTACAAACTATTTATGATTGCTGCCTTTGTGAGCATAATACTTATTGGTATCCTAAGTCTATTTACTGAATATGGAACTAGATATATATTCATAGCTTTATTGCCAACACTAATTGCTTGGAAAGCATTCAAAATGGCAGATGAGTGGATTATAAAATGGAATAATCCTAAAGCAGATAGACAAAAAGTTCCATATGAACTACTCCTGGTTAATGTTTCAACTATAGGAGTCCATTTTTTAACTGGAATACTAGTAGCTTTAGCTTATATTCTTTAAAAAGCTCTAATTTAATTTTCGGCTAAGGCATTAAGTAGCTGGCCTACTAAATCTTGTGGAATGTTTCCTGTCCTTCTCGCAAGAATATTGAAATCTTTATCGATAAATACCCAGTAAGGAAATGCTGTTAGCCCATATGCTTTAGCAATCTCTTTATTTAAATCGAATATAGCTGGAGAGGACCATCCTTCCCTTTGTAGCCAATCCGTTGGTGGATAATTTTCTCTACCCTTGTCTATCGATGTTGCAACTGCAATTAAATCAACACCCTCAGGAAGACCGAGAACATTTATATATTCCTGTACAATAGGGACCTCTCTTTGACAGTGGGGGCACCAATGAGCTAGGAAGACTATTGCTTTAGCTCTTCCATCATTCTTTACAGAAATAATTTTTGAATCTATCCCAGGACCAGAGAAGGATGGTGCAGGTAATCCGATAGAATGATCGGGTCCATCGCTGTAGGGTGTTATGGGGTCTCCGTTCACCGTTATCTCCCCTTCAGGTAAACCAGCGGTAACCGGCTCGCTACTTAGAGTAACCCCCATTGCAATAGCTACGCCAACGACAAGTACAACTATTCCTCCAGTAATTATATTTTTTCCTGATGTTTGTCTATTTTTGGTATTCTTTTTTGATCTCTTTTTATTTATTCCCTCTATTGAATACATCTTCACTACTTTCTCTGCTTTTTCAGGACTAATCTTGAAAAACTCTCTACGCTCATCAACTCTATATTTTTTTAATTTCTGATGTATTTCCTTTTCTGCTTGATGAGCATTTTCAACTTCGGTTGAAAAATAGCATTCGAAATTACTTGGAACTCCTGTTGTCTTTAACTCATTTAATCTTCTTTGAATATTATCTGTTATTCCAATTTTGACAACACCTGGCATGTTTTCATTAGTAAATATGTACAGTTTTTGATTGTTAGCCATATTTAATCCTTTGCTTCAATAGATAATTCATAATACATCAGGGAAAGAAATATTGTTATAAATGCAGTCAACGCCATAGTCGGGATAGATATAAAATTAAATATTTCAACATATTTTAAAGTACATGGCACATCAGATGCACAAACTCCTACTGAGCCCCCTCCGTTTTGAAGGTAAATATGCCGTATACTAATCAAAGAACCTAGTCCTGCAACCAAGGCTGCCAATCGGACATAGCTTTTTGTTATAGTTACAAAGATTAATAATACACCAAGTGGGTACATTATATATCTTTGATACCAACAGTAGTCACAAGGGCTGAGCCCAATTACCTCAGAATAAATCAAGCTACCTAATGTAGAAATAATTGCCACAGAACAAGCAAAGTGAGGTACATAGTCTCTTATTTGTTGAGAAACTCTCCCTTCATGCCTGGTGATAATTAGATACCCTAAGGAAAGAGAGCAAAGCATAGCAAAGATAGTAAAAAATCCGAACAATGTATTAAAAAAGATTAAGGTCTTCATTTAAATTAAGTATAGAGTAGACAGGAATGAAATAGAAAAATTGACAATCAGATAGCTGAAGTCAAACAGATTTATGTTAAAACCCCTCTAATAAAATGACTAATAGTGAGTATCTAGTTCAGCAGTTAATTTATAAATTGATGCTAAATACCCGCTTTGCATATAGCGAGTAAGGATATCCCATAATTTATCTGATCCAATTGGTCTTGACATTAGTTCTGAAGCATCATATTTAAATAAATTTTGTAACTGAGCTTTCCTAACAATAACTGCCTCTTTGTTAGTGATTGGATTGGTAATGCGATCTATTTCAGACTGTATATTGGCTGGGATGAAAGTTGCATCTAATTGTTCCATCCAATAATTTCCAAAATCTTTATCTATTAGCCTCTGGAAGACTTCTATAGTGAGCTCTTCATCATTCAAGAGAACCAAGGAATCTCCTATCCCAACAATTGAGTCTTTATAATTCTGAGACGGAAATTGAAAAAAATCATAATCTTTTCCAAAAGAATACTGTTCAGGAAAATATACACTTAAGAAGTGGCCCATCCAGGCAAAAATACATGGAGAGCTTTCGTCCATCAAAGTTATAGGGAGATTTCTAAATTCTTTAGAGAATAGTCTAATGTGTCCACCATAAACATTATCTGAGCCAAATGTTAGACGTCCCAAATCAAGAAATACTGAAAGCATTGTATTGGAACTGGCATCAATCTGTAATTTCCACCAATCATCGTACACCTCTGGTCCATATGTAGTTAACAAAAGGTCTTCGACCCAGTTAGTAGCTATCCAACCTGATGCGACTCCGCTTTCACTATCAAGGCACCACGGCTCATTTCCTCTCTCTCCGTTTTCGCTAGAAAATAATAAAAGTTCATCATAGGAAGAAAATTCCGGTGACCCTACGTCTTCATATTTTGAAACGTTATACCAAACTAATGAATTAGGAAACAATCTAAACCATGCCCCATAATTAATTTGTGTTTGTAGTGAGGTGGTAATGTCAATTAGATGTTTTGGATAAATACTGTTCAAGTATTCATCTTGAAAAAAATTATTTATAGGAATAGCTATAGAGCGCTCTCCCAAATTAGTAACCCCTTGAGGGTTTGGCATAATTGCTATATCAGGAATATTCCCTGACCTAAAATTTTCAACTATATGTGTCTCAACGTCTATAACTGGAAAATATCTAATTCTTATGCTTAAATCTCTACCTATTAGGTCAAGTTCCTTCTGGAGATATTCTTCTTCATAACCAAAATATGGTCCATATATTTCTATATCTGTTTTTGGTTTAACTAAAAAAATTCCTAGTAAAAGAGAAGCAGTAACAAAGATATAAAAAATTAATTGAGGCTTTCTTATTTTCATACTAATTCCATAAATGAGCTTCTCTTCCTAATAAGATAATACCGCCACTTTCATATCAAAATAAAAAATTACATATTAGCTAAAAAACATTATGCAATATAGCTAATTTGTGCCCGAGGGGGGACTCGAACCCCCACACCCTTGCGAGTAATGGATTTTAAGTCCATCGCGTCTACCGATTCCGCCACCCGGGCATAAACTTAATTTAATACTTTATTTAAAAAAAGCCCTTCTAATATATCATTTTCTGAAACAACCAATTTATTTATTTTAAAAATTTTCATTAATTGTATTGCTATTAAGGTTCCTGGAGTAATTGTTGTTGCCCTTCCAGGATCTAAAGATGGATATTTATTAATAATTTCTTCTGGATTTAAATCTTTGAGTTCATAATAAAAGGATTCAATCCAAATTTTATCTAGAGTGTGTAAGTGAGTTTTTGTTGAATCATGGTTGTCTAATCCTAGAGAAATTGCTGCTAGAGAAGTAAAAGTCCCTGCTGTTCCAATTACATTTGTACTATCGGAAATAGTATACTTATCCTCATTGTATGAAACTAGAGTTCCTATTAGCTCAATGGCTTTCTTTTCCTCTGTAGGAACTACTGGTCTACTTTTTAGTACTTCTTCTGTAATTCTTACAACTCCTAACTGATAACTTCTAGGGAAAATATTTTGATTATCTGAATATACAACTTCTGTACTTCCTCCACCTATATCAAAAAGAATAGAGCTTGACCTCTGGTCTAGCCCATAAAGTGCCCCCGCTAAGGTAAGTTTTGCCTCATCTATTCCAGATATAATTTCAATATTTATATCAAAATCTTTTTCAATTGCTCTTTTCACTTCAAGAGCATTCACGCTATCTCTCATAGCTGAAGTTCCAATAGCAAATATATCTTCAACTTCATACGCCATGATAGTTTCAAAAAAAATTTCTACAGCCTCGCAGACTCTTCTTGTTGCTTCTATAGATATAGATTTGGAAGATGAAGTTCCTTCTGCCATTTTTGTTACAATATTCTTTTTTATTATTTTATTTATTTTTCCATTGCTCGCCGATGCAATGAGTATTCTTGTAGAATTTGACCCGAAATCAAAAGCAGCGTAATTTACCATATATTTTTCCATTCTGAATTAAATTCAATTCTTGTCTTATTTTTTTTAACACAAGGAACTAAGCAATCAAAACCTCCAATTAAAGATTCGACGGTTTCTCCAATTGGGTTCTTGCCTGTAGCTAATTGATCAGCTAAGTGTGCATGTAAACATTTAATATGATCTTTAGTCCCACCAACCCCTCCTTCCGGAACAATATTCTTCGAGCCACGTTGAAGAAGTCTTCTTTCCTCTTCATATGTTTTTTGTCTTTTTTTCCATCGAGTTCTGAGTTTCCCTTTTTGCTGAATTAGTTCATCAAAAACCTTTACCATACCTTTTGCCTCTAGAGAAGATACTCTATGTGCTAACAATGGACACGTGAGCCAGTAAGTAGTCGGGAAAGGAGTTCCGTCATCTAAATTAGGAGGTACTAATGTAACTGCAGGTAAGTTAAGATGGCATCTACTTCTTACATCAACTCTAGATCTAACTTTTCTTCTAAGTTGAATTTCAACAATATCTTTATCATTACTGGTTTTCATTTCTACCAGTAACAAAATCGACAAATTTCTCAACTATACTTTTTCTTTTCTCTTGTGCAAATATCTCTGAAATGGGTACAACCGGTTCTGGTACCTTAAGTATATAAATCACTTCCCCTTCCTTTCCATATCCTTCTCTTCTCAATACTTTCTCAATCATTTTTGGGTTTTCTAGGTCATCAATTTCTTTCTCAAGTTGAGCTACCTCTTTTTGTAAAGAAGAAACATGTTCTTCTTTTTCTTTCTTTAATTCTTTGACACTTTCTAGTTCGTTTGAAGAAACATCTAACATCAGGAATGTTGTACCTAAAAGAAAAAAGAAAATAATTATTTTCTTGTATATGAAATCAACTTTTTTCATTTTATATCTTCCAAGTTCGATTATTGAATTGCTGCCCCCGTAGTTTCTCACCTATTCTTAATAGCTCATTGTATTTTGAGGTTCTTTCAGTTCTTGCAGGAGCTCCTGTTTTAATTTGACCACAATTCGTCCCAACTGCTAAATGGCTTATGAAGGTATCTTCTGTCTCTCCTGATCTATGAGAGATAACAGAGCTGTATCCATGTTCCTTCGCAACCTCTAACGTCTTAAGTGTTTCTGTAAATGTTCCTACTTGATTTAACTTTATTAGTATTGAATTAGCACATTGAGCATTGATTCCTCTAGAAAGAATAGCCTCATTGGTTACAAATAAGTCATCTCCAACAAGTTGTATCTTTTTTCCTAAAGAACTAGTTAGCTTTTCCCAACCACTCCAATCATCTTCTGCCATTCCATCTTCAATAGAGACAATTGGGTATCTACTAACTAAATCTCCCAAAAAAGCAACCATTTCATCGCTTGATAGTTCTTTTCCTTCGATATAATACTTCTCTTCTTTATAAAATTCGGTCGAAGCTACATCTAATGCTAAAGAAATCTGTTCTTCTGATTTGTATCCAGCAAGGTCAATCGCCTCTAAAATTATTTCTAATGCCTCTTCTGAAGAACCTAAATTAGGTGCGAAGCCTCCTTCATCACCTACATTTGTTGACATGTATTTTTTCTTTAGTTCTTCTTTCAGCACATGGTAAACTTCTACTCCAGCACGCAAAGAGTCATGGAAATTATTGAAACCATGAGGGACTATCATAAACTCTTGAATATCAATATTGTTATCTGCATGGGCACCTCCATTTAATATATTCATGAGGGGAGTTGGCAGTGAAGGTTTCCCGTACACTTGAGGGATTACTTCAAAAAGATCCTTATCTGAAAAGTTAGCGAATGCCCTAAGGTTCGCAAGAGAAATAGCAAGTATAGCATTTGCTCCCAATCTTTCTTTATTTGGTGTTCCATCTAGCTCTATTAATTTTTGATCTATTAGTTCTTGATTGGAACTATCTAGCCCAACTAGTTCAGGCTTTATAATTTTTTGGATATTACTGATTGCTTGCTCGACACCCTTCCCAGAGTACAATAAGCCCCCATCTCTAATTTCGTAAGCTTCAAGAGATCCGGTAGAAGCCCCCGAAGGAACTGAGGCACGACCTACTATTAAATTATTAATAACAACCTCTGCCTCTACGGTAGGATTGCCTCTAGAATCAATTATCATCCTAGACTTTATTTGTGATATTAAGCTTTTCATAACCCTGTTATATACAATCTATCAAAAATTTATCCTTCTTTTATACTTTTTTCTTTTTTCTTTGCTTCAGCCCATAATTCAGGCAAGTCTTTTTGTGAAGAGTCTTTCTCCAATTCGACATATTTTGCTCTAAATATAAATCTTTTGACTGCTTTCCGGAGCTCTAGCTCTGAATCTGTTTCTAGGAACCTAGAAATATTAACTAAAGAAAATAGGATATCTCCAAATTCCTGTCTTTGTTTTTCTAATGAACCCGCACTTTTAAACTCTGCTACTTCTGATAAAAAGTCCTTAACTGCATCTTCGATACTATTGTAAGATAGCCCTATTGATTTTGCTTTTCTTTGAGCTTTTGCTGCCAACTCAAGTGAAGATAGATTTTCTTGTATATCATCAAAAATTGACTTATTCTTCCTACTTTCTTGCTTCCGAATCTCCCAAGCTTTTTCCACATCATCTGCTGAATCAAAAGATGCATCTCCGAAAACATGTGGGTGTCTTTCAGTAAGTTTTTGATTTAATGTCAAAAAAACATCCTCGATCGAGAACTCTTCTTTTTCTTCAGCAATTTTTGAGTGAAGCAAAATTTGAAAAAGGAGATCTCCTAGTTCTGTCTTGAGTTCTATGTATGAATCTTCCCTATCTATATTGCTTATTGCATCAATTACCTCGTATGCTTCTTCAATTAAGTGCCTTGCCAATGTCTCATGAGTTTGCTTCTTGTCCCACGGACACTCTTCTCTCAACTTAGAAACTGTATTTAATAGTTTTTCTAAATCGAATTTTGCTTCTGACATTAATCTCTAATCTCTCAGCTTTATCTTAATTATGCCTTGTTGATTTAACCAATGAACTGTATCTATAATAAAGTTATCTACTGATTTATACTGAAGACCTAATTCATGTTGAGCTTTGGATCCGTCATATTTATGCCCATGAGCCATTACTCTCAAAGACTCTGAACAAATCAAAGGGCTTGATTTGCTTAGTACCTTATAAATATCTCCAAAGTACCCAAAGCTCCTTATTAAAGTTTTTGGCATATACGTAACCTTTCTATTCCATTCTGTTAGTTCTCTTAATTTTTCAATTAGTTCTGTTGATAGCATATGAAAACTATTCAGGATATATCTCTCACCATCTAGTCCTTTTGTTGCACCTAATAAATGACCATTTGCACAATCATTAATATCAACAACTGAAATATAATTTTTTATCATAAAAGGAGAAGAGGAGTTTAATACATATTTTAAAATTTTGGCTGTTCCAGATGTTCTACCCGGTCCCTGTACAGAAGATGGATTAATAGAAACAAATTTAAAATTCTTTTTCATATTAAATGCATTTTCTTCAGCAAGAAATTTTGACTCTTCATACTTGCTAAAGAATCTCCCCCTATGGGTTGAAGTCTCAGTTCCTAGAGATCCTGCATCTTCTCCAATAGATACTGCTGAGGAGGTGTAAACGAAGGACTCTACATTGGCTCTATTTGCTGCATTAATAACATTCTCAGTTCCCTTAATATTTACATTGAACATCAAAGATGGGTTCTTAGAACACATCTGATTAACTCCAGCAACATGAAAGACTAAATCTGCATTACCAATTTTTTCTTCTAAGCCACTTTCAAGTACATCTCCAAGAATAGGTTTTGCCTTAAAATTTTCAACGATTTTTTTCCCCTCCTTACTTCTTACTAAGGCATGGGTCTCAACCTCTAGTTTGGACAACTTCTCAAGTATTTTCTTTCCAACTACACCTGTCGATCCGGTAATGAAAACTTTTTTATAGGAGAATTTTTTATCCATTAGTAAAGTATGTCTTTATATACTGATATCCAGAGATGTAAGAAACAACTAATGATAAATACAGAACAATTTCTGCAATTGAAAAGCCCCCTACTCCAAAAGAAAAATCAACCAAAAGAAATCCCAGTGCCCAAAATTGCAAACTTGCCTTTAATTTTCCACCTTGACTCGGTGGAATAGAAATTCCCTCTGTTCCAGCTAACCCTCTTAATCCTGTAATAACAAACTCTCTAGCAATTAATAAAAGTGTTATCCAAACTCCTACTCTACCTACAACCATCAGCCCTAAAAGTATTGAGGTCAAAAATACCTTATCTGCTATTGTGTCGAGAAAGGCTCCAAACTTAGATGTCACATTCCATTTTCTAGCCAACATGCCATCAAAATAATCTGTCAATGCGCCTATAAATGCTAAAGCCGCAGGCAGAAACATTAACCCTCTTTCAGAACCATCGATCAATATAAGATACATCACTAGAGGGCCTACCACTACCCTGAACATTGCTAAGTAATCAGGAATTCTTTTTTTCATATGATTAAAGATTAGACTACATCAATTATTCTTCGTTCCGAAGCTTTTTTTATAGCATTTTCCTTGTTTAGTAGAAAAGCGAGCAACACGCCAACGGAATCAACAACTAAGAAATCTATCTCCTCTATCTCTTCCTTTAAAAAGGGCGACAAAACATAATCTGCAGGGTCAATACTTTTTCTTGGACGACCTAAACCCAGCTTAAGTCTGTAATATGATTGGGAGCCGAGCTCATTATCAATAGACCTTACTCCTTTATGTCCTCCATCGCTTGATCCTATTTTTAGTCTTAATCTTCCAAAAGGCAGATCTATATCATCATGAACGACACATATATCTTCATATCCCAAATCCGTATCATTCAAAACTTTTTTTATTGCAACTCCTGAATTATTCATAGAAACCATTGGCTTAACAACTAAAATACTCTTTCCATTAATTTTAGAGATCGATTGTTCATAACTTCCATCATCGCTAATGGTAAATTTGGATCCAGTTTTTTCAGCAAAAAGATTGATTACCTTGGAACCTATGTTGTGTCTGGTGTCTTGATAGATATTATCAGGATTCCAGAGACCGATGAATAAAAAATCGTTTTTATTCAGTAGTCTTTTCCTGTTCTGCTGACTCTTCTGAAGAAATAGCCCCTCCTTCAGCACTTTCTCCATCAGAAACTTCTCCCTCTTCTCCTTCAAGAAGTTCTCCCTCAAAAAGTTCACCAACCTCTTCTTCCTCAACAACTTCCCTAGGTATATTGACTGTAACGATTAGTGATTCGTCATTATCTTTAGCAAGTTCTACATTCTCTGGAAGTTTTACATCTTGAACTGTTCCCATATCTCCAACAACATAGTCGCTCATATCTAGCTCTAAAGAGGTAGGAATTTCTGTAGCTATAGCAGAGATAGTAATAAAAGTCTGAACTGTTTGTACAACTCCCCCCTCTTCTTTAACACCGATAGGAACTCCTAAGAGCTCTACAGCAACGTCAGCAATTACTTTCTTGGTAAGATCTATCTGAACAAAATCCACATGGAGTATTTCATCTTTATATGGATGGCGTTGAATCTCTCTAGGTAGAGTTATAACAGTATTCGACTCATCTATGTTTAAATTAATTATTACATTTGAGCCTGCTTCTGTCTTTAATAATGTCTTAAAATCGCTAGAATCTACCAAAATAGAAATCGGTTCCATGCCTAAACCATAAACGATTCCTGGCATTTCTCCCTGTATTCTTTGTCTACGTGCATCAGGAGAACCTATTTCTCCTCTTGTTTTTACATTTAATTCAACTTGCATTTTTTACCTCAGAATTACTAAGAATACTAATAATTTTTTCATACATAATTAATAATTAAGCTTTTTCTGTTGCTTTCCTAGCTGATACAACAGCGAATGTAAGAGCTAACAACGCAAAACCACCTGAAAATAAGACTCCTTTAACAACAACCTCCAGGACCCATCCATCAATCATTATTTCTCTCATTGCTTCTACGGCAAACAATTATGACCTTTCATACCAATCTATTTATGAAATAATAGGTTAGTTCTGTTTTTAATGGCCTCGTAGCTCAGAGGATAGAGCACAGGTTTCCTAAACCTGGTGTCGCAGGTTCGAGTCCTGCCGAGGCCGCTATATCAACATCTGGCTCTGGAATGGTCTCTACAGGTTCGTCAACTGATATCGTTTGCTCTAGGGACCTTGAAGGATCACTAGATACCCAGGAGTAAATTAAAAGAAAAATCGATAATATGATTAGTTTCTTCATAAGAAAGTAATCATATTATTTTTAAGCAATTAAATAATAGAGTGGAACCTACCTGAATTCATATTTTCCTGAGCTGTTATCGCAGCCTGATTAACAGACTTTAATTCTTTCCACGTAAATTCATTAGCTGATGTGTCATTTACATATTCAAAAAAATATTTTACTAGCTCTTTATGACCTTTTCCTGACTTTATTAGCTTTCCTTTATCATTCTTATCATCAAGTATTCTTACTTTTGTAAAATCTTCAATTATGACTGACTTGTTGTTGCCGTGAACCTCAATCTTTTCTTTTGGCAATAGAGAACTTCCTTCAGAAAAATATGTAATAGTTGCAATTGACCCATCTCCAAAAATAATTATTAGTGAGACTTGATCCTCATTAGCTTCATTTGATTCTTTATTAACTACTGAAGTAGCAGATATGCTTTGTGGAAGAGACCCGGTAATGTACGTGGCTAAATCTATTGCATGAATGGCCTCCCCTACAATTCTTCCCCCCCCTAGCTCTTGAATTTTTGTCCAATGATCCTTTGGTAAGCTTGGTACATTAAATCTATACGTAATGAAAAGGGGTCCTGAACTAGTTCCTATATGTTGCATTGCTAAACTAGTCGCTTCGGCTTTTCTCCTGTTAAACCCTACATAAAGTTTTGGATCTTCTGCATTAAAAATGCTCTCTTCAACTTGGTTAAGACCTTCTATGTCAATGGACAAAGGCTTTTCTACATAAACTGGTTTGTCATTTTCAATTGCATACTGAACAAGTTCAGCATGACTCTCATGGCTCGAGAAGATAAAGACTGCTTCTATCTGATTTGAATCAATTAATTGTTTTGGGTCTTCAAAGACGTTAGGTATTTTGAACTCTTTAGCCATAGTAGTGGCTGTTAAACCTTTCATCGAAACGATGCCAATGAGCTTACAGTATTTATTTAGAGATTTAAGTATGGGAAGCATAGTTGAAGATGCAAAATTCCCTGCACCTATAATCCCTACTTTTATTTTTGCTGTATCAACTTGAGGAATACTGCCACTGGTCATAAATTCAATATTTGGACTTGTTAAATTCTCATAGCTAATTACAGAAGTCAAGAAAGAGTTGGAATTCATGAGTTCACTGTATGCACTAGCAGCATCATCTAGACTTACCTCCTTGGAAATAAGATCTGTTACACTAATTTTTTTATTTTTCAATAGTCCTAGAAATGATTGGAAGTTTCTATTCTCTGTCCATCTAACATACTGAATTGGATAATCATTGCCTAATTTTTCATACTGATGGTCATATCTTCCAGGACCATAAGACATTGAAACGATCAGCTCTAATTCCTTGTAGTAGAAATCATTTCGAGATAGGTTAAGAGAAACATCTCCAACCACAATAATTTTACCTTTTTTTCTAGAAAGTCTGGTAGCAGTTTCTATGGGGTCGTTACTTTTTGTTCCTGCTGTAATGATTACAGAATCAATACTATCTTCTTTCAGCTCTCCTAAAGCCAAAGCTTCATTTAGAGTTTTATATGCATTTGCGACGTAACCATGTTTTGATTCATCTGGATCAATACTTGTAACATTAGATCCTTGTGCTTCTGCAACTTTGACAGCTAACTGGCCTACAATCCCTAATCCAATAACAACTACATTATTTCCTATACCAGTCTCAGAAAGTCTCAATCCATGAAGAGCGATGCTCCCAATAACTGTAAAAGACCCTTCCTTGTATGAGACTGAATCTGGAAGCCTAGTGCAAAGATTCTCCGAGACAACAACATACTCTGCATGTGATCCATTGCTTGCAACTCTATCTCCAACATGAAAGTTTGAAACATTCTTTCCTGTTTCAATGACTTCACCTGAAGAGCTGTATCCAAGCTGTATAGGTATTGAGTCTTTTCGAAATGCAGCATTGACTAAGGCCGTTAAGCCTTCCCTCTGTAGAAGGTCTATTCCTTTTTTAATATTTCCTTTGTTCTGTATTTTTGCTACAGTACTCTTGCTTGTTGTCTGTATGGAGGCTTTCTCTGTCCCAGAGGAGATGACTGAATAATGATTTTTGATTACTACTTCTCCTGTACCAGGAGAAGGAATTGGGCCTTCAAAGATTTCTGGAGTGTCTGTACCTTGTTCTACAACTAATTGTTTCACTGTCTCAAGGTTAGTCGTAAATTTATTTTCATAAACTAACTTCTGATATCATTGATTCATATATAGAAATGACTTTTCCATCTTCCTTTTCAATCTTAAGAGATCCATCTTCATTTATATCTTTAGCCCATCCACGTCCATCTGGATACTCAACTAGCTTACCGAGAGTTGAGCATTTCAATTTATACATTTCAAGATCGAAATCTGATTGCATGCAAGCATCAAGAAAGTTGATAGCCCAATTCTCTGCTGACTTATTAATCTCTTCAAAACTAATCTCTTGTTGAAACAAACTACCTGCTGATAAAACGCTGGGGGATTTCCAATAATAATTTATGCCCAGACCTGTAATATAGGTTCCACCAAACTTTTCTATCATGACTCCTCCTATTTTTTTTCCATCTACCATCAGATCGTTCGGCCATTTTAAAGAAATGTCTTTTTCTTGGTATAGAGAAGAAAACTCATAACTCGCAACAAGAGGAAGTAATGACTCTTTTACTCCTTCTTCTTTTCCACTAAAGGCAAGTGAGCACGCAAGAGCTTGGTCTGCATTCTCCCAATTGCTACCTTTTCTCCCCCGACCCTTGGACTGATTTTTAGCTATTATCAATACTGGATCTTTGGTAAAATAATCTACTGCTAATGCTTGAGTATTTTCAACTTCATCAAAAATATATGTCTTCAAAGTGTCACCTCTTTTGTATTATATTGGTCAAATACTTATTACAAATGAACTTAATTTATTATGTCAGATTTAAATAAACAAAAAAATAACAATAATAAGGCTTCGGAGTTTGAAGTAAAAAGAGATGAACGAGCTAGCAAGATTCAACATCCAAAAGGGAAACTTACAGCGATTGAGAGAATCCATCTACTTGTTGATAAAGGTAGTTTTAAGGAAATCGACCAATTAGTCACTTCTGATGAAAATCCTAAAGGGGAAGCAGTAGTTACGGGGATCGGATCAATTCATGGGAGACCTATATATCTCTTTTCTGAAGACTTTTCTGTAATGGGTGGAAGCTTAGGAAGGTTCGTAAGCGAGAAAATCATAAAAGTAATGGACCTAGCATTACAAAATAGAGTTCCGATAATTGGACTTAAGGATTCTGGAGGAGCACGAATACAAGAAGGTATCTCTTCCTTATATGGCTATGCAAATATATTTAAAAAAAATGTTGAATGCTCTGGAATAATTCCTCAAATCTCAGTAATTGTTGGCCCCTCAGCAGGAGGTGCTGTCTATTCTCCAGCTCTTACCGACATTATATTCCAAGTCAAAGATATTGGACAGATGTATGTTACGGGCCCTGCCGTTGTAAAGACGGTTACTGGTGAAGATGTAAGTTATGAAGACTTAGGAGG